>OJIK01000042.1_pt1 | contig 46780 bp, 39 predicted proteins | sample 1595571 | NCBI WGS metagenome assembly OJIK01 (sample SAMN05416791, study PRJEB24817) | seawater metagenome | isolation source: Sea water | place: Canada:Atlantic | collected 2013-11 | reverse complement strand
ACGAGATCAGCCTCGGTCTCGTGGGCTCGGAGATGTGTATAAGAGACAGCAGAAATATTGGAGGATTTATTGGATGGACTGCTGTTCATAAACTACTATTAAACTATGAACCTGAAATAAAAAAGAAAAAAGGTTTTTTCTCTTTTTTGAAGTAAGGATGCTTCCTCTATATTTTTAAAATTAAAAGTATCTTTACACTTTTAAATCGTACTATGATTAAAGTAAAAACTACTGAAGAAATAGAGATTATGCGCGAAAGTGCCTTGGTAGTCTCTAGAACTTTAGGAATTCTTGCCAAAGAGGTAAAACCAGGAGTAACTACCTTGTTTTTAGATAAAATAGCTGAAGAATATATTCGTTCCCAAGATGCTATTCCAGGATTTTTAGGTCTGTATGATTTTCCAAACACACTTTGCATGAGTCCAAATGCTCAAGTAGTTCACGGAATACCTAATGATAAGCCTTTGCAAGAAGGAGATATTATTTCTATAGATTGTGGTGCTTTAAAAAATGGTTTTTATGGAGACCATGCCTACACTTTTGCTGTTGGAGAAATAGAAGAGGAAACTAAAAAACTACTAGAAGTTACCAAACAAAGCTTGTACGAGGGAATTCGTGAATTAAAAGCTGGAAACAGAATTGGTGATGTAGGATATGCCATACAAAAATATTGTGAAGACAGGGGTTATGGTGTTGTGAGAGAGCTTGTAGGACATGGCCTAGGAAGAAAGATGCATGAAGATCCTGAAATGCCAAATTATGGAAAACGTGGTAGAGGTAAAAAACTCATCAATGGAATGGTTGTTGCTATTGAGCCCATGATTAATTTAGGCACGCACAAAATCAATCAACTTAGTGATGGCTGGACTATTTTAACTCAAGATGGAAAACCTAGTGCTCATTTTGAGCATGATATTGCAATTGTACATGGAAAACCAGAGCTACTATCTACTTTTAAATATATTTATGAGGCTTTAGGAATTGAAAGTGATGAAGAAAGTGAGTTCAGACGATCACCATTGTAAACTAATTTTTTGAAATTATTCAAAATCATATTAAACACAATTCCGCGCCCATTACTTATCAAATTAAGTTATGTAGCAAAACCTTTTATTGCCTATTATTTAAAAGGAAATAGATATACAGACCCCATAGACAACAATAGTTTTCGTAAATTTTTACCCTATGGGTATGAGATTCAAAGACCAAACGTATTATCTCCTAGTACACTTTCATTAGAGCGTCATAGATTGTTATGGCTGTATTTAACCAATGAAACTGACTTCTTTACTTCAAAGAAAAAAGTTTTACATATGGCTCCAGAACAATGTTTTGTAACTCGGTTTAAAAAATTAAATCACGAATATGTTACAGCAGACTTAAACTCGCCTATAGCTGATGTAAAAGCAGACATTACCAACTTACCTTTTAATGATGATTCTTTTGATATAGTATTTTGCAATCATGTATTAGAACATATACAAGACGACACCAAGGCTATGAAAGAATTATATAGAGTCATGAAAAAAGGTGGAATGGGTGTTTTTCAAATACCTCAAGATTTAAATCGTGAATCTACGTTTGAAGACAACTCTATAACAGATAGAAAAGAGAGAGCCAAAATTTTTGGACAATATGATCACGTAAGAGTTTATGGTCGTGATTATTTTGAGAAGTTACGTTCTGTAGGTTTTAAAGTGAAAGAAATAGCTTATTCTAAAAAAATTTCCACAGATCTTTCAGATAAATATCGATTAATGAAAGGTGAAATTTTACCTGTTGTTTACAAAGATTAGTTTCTAAACTCAGCCAAGTTACCAGCTTCATTTACATAAATAAGAACCACTTTTAAATATGGTTTAGCTTCCAAAAATTTTACTGTTTTTTCTAATCCCATGGCCATAAATGCAGTTGCATATGCGTCTACATCTGCACAATCTAATTCAGCAATAACTGTTGCGGCTAATAAATTACTTTCTAATGCAAATCCTGTCTTTGGATTAATTGTATGAACATATTTTTCACCTGTAGGTGCCATTCTAAATTTTCTATAATTCCCAGAACTTGCCATAGAGCTATTCGTTAATTGCAGATATGTATATGCTGATCGAGTTCCATCAGTATTTGGATTTTCTAATTGCACAGTCCAAATTTTGCCCTCAGGTTTCGTTCCTTTGACCCTTACTTCTCCTCCAATTTCAATTAAATAATTTTTAATTTTTTTAGATTCTAAAAAACGTGCAATGATATCTAAACCATATCCTTTACCTATGGAATTAAAATCGAAATATGTTTCAGAATATTTTTTATTGACCTGATTATTTTCAATTTTAACCTTGTCAAAACCAACAAACTTCATTAGGTCTTTTACGCTAGAGCTATCTAAATTATTCAAAGGTTTTTCAGGTCCAAAACCCCAAGCGTTTACTAAATTTCCCACTGTTGGATCAAAATACCCATTTGTTTCTTTAAATATTCGTTCAGATTTAGAAAAAACTTCCTTAAAATAAGTATCTACAATAACACCCGAATCACCACTGTTAATTCTAGAAATATCCGATGTAGGGATGTATGTAGAAATTGAATTATTTATATCTTCAAATAATTGAATAATTTCTTCCTCAAAACTAATACCAACATCGTAATAAATTATATTGTAAGAAGTCCCAAAAACAAATCCTTGAAGTTTTATAGGTGTATTAATCTCTTTATTACATGAGATAAGGGTAAAAAGTGAGGAAAATAAAAAAATAAAAAAAGCCTTTTTCATCCGTTAATTTTTAGCTTATAAAGATACAATTTAAAGTTTTTAAAAATCGTTCATAAATTTTTGTTAATCACCCTTATTATACTGTCAATATTTTTAACTTTGTGTTGTAATCATCAATATTATAAAAATGAAAAAAATAATTGTACTACTAGTTGCCTCAGTTTTAATTAGTTCTTGTATTTCTCAAAAAGAACACGCAGCACTACAGGCAAAACATGACAAAGCTAAAGACGAACTACTTGCCGTTAAAAATAGTTTGACCAAATGTGTTATAGATAATGAAAAATGTGATGCTGATGTAGCAAACTTAAATAGCATCATTGCTGATTTAAAAAATGATAAAAAGAAAACCTTAGAATATGTTGATAACTTAACAGTTTTAACACAAGGAGCTACTGATAATATTAAAGAAACCTTGGCTCAATTGAGCAAAAAAGACAAATACATTAATAGAATAAGAGCTGCTGCTACCAAAAAAGATTCCTTAAATCTTGTAGTAGCTTTTAACTTGAAAAAAGAGCTAAAAGAAGGGATTGATGATGAAGATATTGAAATAAATGTTGAAAAAACAGTTGTTTTTATCTCTATCTCAGACAAATTATTATTCAAAAGCGGAAGCTACACCGTAACTGAAAAAGCATATTCAGTATTAGAAAAAGTTGCTACTGTTATTAACAGCCAGCCAGAAATGGATGTAATGATTGAAGGTCATACAGATGCCACTCCAATAAAAAATGATATTATCCAAGATAACTGGGATTTATCTACCAAAAGAGCTACATCTATTACTAGAATATTACAATCTAGATTTGCTGTAGCACCAAGTAGATTAATTGCTGCGGGTAGAAGTAGTTATGTACCGCTAGCACCAAATGACACTCCTGCTAATAAATCTAAAAACAGAAGAACTAAGATTATTATTTTACCAAAAATTGGTCAATTCTTTGAAATGTTAGAAACCAAAGCTGAGTAATAATTAGTATTTCAAAATAAAAAAAAGCATTACAATTTGTAATGCTTTTTTTTATTCTAAAATCTTAATAAAATCTTCAAAAGCCACATAATAAGGTTGGTCTTTAAAAACAGGATTTTCTACACTTTCTGCATTGGCTATTCCAACACCAGCAAACCATACTTTAGCGTCCTGTTTCTTAGCATGTTCTTTAAAAGTCTCCATCCATAGCACATCATATTCTTCTGGATTCTGAATATTATTAGAAGCTTTTACCAATACAAAAACAGGAGATTCTCCTTTTTTAAACAATACAAATTGTGGGTGTCTTTTTAACTGACTGTTGATGGCTTGAAACTCATAGCCCATTTCTTCTAACTTCTTACCTACTATATTCATGGCAAGATTGTGTAATTCTTGTTGCGTTAATACTTGCATTATTTTATTATCTTTTACTTTTTAAAATTTAGACCTATGATACACCCAAATTTAAAACTAATAGCTTTAACTTTTTTTATAGTACTTCTAATGATCTCTTGTGAGAGCACAAAATTAACTACAAATAAAACAGCAGTAACATATCAAAAGGAAGGATATTTACTAGGTTCAATAGTACCCAAAGATACTGGAAATTGTGGCTGGATAATCATTGATTCAAAAAATAACACCTATGATCCTGTAAATATTGAAGACGAAAAATTTCTTTCTTTTTCTTTAAAAAAAGAGACCATCTATTTTAAGTTTCTTCCATTAAGAATGAAAAATCGTTGTAAAAACACATCTCCAATAGCACTTATAGAAGTTATTTTAGCTACTAATTAAAAAAGAGAGCATTTATAGGAATGCTCTCTTTTTTAATCATACATTTTTTTACTGTTACTCAACCACTATTCTTTTAATAGTTGCATTGCTATTATTTCCTAATCTAACAAGATAAACTCCTGATGAAGCACGAGACATATCTATTTTATAAGAGTAAAATCCTGAGGTATTTTTAATGGTTTTCCATAGCAGTGTTTGACCTACCATATTGTAAACATTTAAATCTAAATCATTAAAAGAAGAAGTATTAGCGAGAGATACTTCAAACTGATTATTTCCTTTATTGAAAATCTTAAATTCTCCATCTAATTTATTATCAGATACCGAAAGAGAGGCTTCAGTACAAATTTGAATAGACCAATTTAAAAGTCTTCCTCCATAATCTTGATTATTATCAGTAGAAGAATCATAATCATCAGTTATAGAAAGTGTCCAATCTCCTTGAGACATGAATCCTTGAAAATCATTAAGACTACCCTGTGGACTAAAACTTCCAGTAAAAGGAGCAGAACCAGTATTTATAGCCTCTGATGCGTTATCATCTAAGACAGTACTTGTGAAGTTATCTCCACTACCTCCAATGTCTTCAAATAAAATGACCTCTGTACCATCAGGCCCAATTAATTTTACATCTAAATCACTATTCCAAGTATGTTCTATATTTAGTGAAACTGATATATTCTCAATAACAACATTTTCATCCATAGTAATCACAGAAGTGGTAACAGTATCTTCATAAGGACCAATATCCAATACATCATTGTTTATTCTTGTATAACATGCTGCATTTAAAATTTCTACTTGTGAAGAATTGTTAGATGCATTTGAATCTGTTTCTAACAATGTTTGAGCTACTATAGTATAAATTCCATCCATAGAAAAGTTTCCTAAAGTAGAAAAGGTATAAGAAATTGATGCTCCTGCATCTAAAGGACCTGCAACATTCTCTGAAACTGAAGGAGCTCCATTAATAGAATAAGAAGCTTGAAAATTAGATTGAGATGCAGTTCCAAAGTTTTCTATTGTAATAACAATAGACTCACTTGCTAATGCTTCTCCATCATCTGGACCAGTAATTGCAGTAACTCCTATATCATTTGAATATACGTGAGTTATTTCTGTTGTTATTGAATCATTGGTTGAGTCTTCATCACCAGTTAACGTAACAGAAGATAAGATACTATATACCTGACCTTCTGTAGACAAATCTACTGGTGTGGTAAAGGTAAATTGTACTGATTCATTAGACGCTATAGTTCCTGTAAATGTCTCTGTAATTACAGTTCCTGAATTTACTTGATAGCTAACATCAAAACCTGTTGCAGAGTTTTCTCCAAAATTACGAATGGTAACAGTAATGGTCTCAGTACTTGTTAATATTCCTGACACGGGAGTATCTAAACTAATTACTGCTACATCATTTGCCGCATTTGCTGCAATTTGAAATACTCCTGCTATATTTTTTCTTCCATTAGACATTACTTCATTAACAAACCAGAATTTTTTGTCGTTGGCAGGGTCTACATCTATTTTACTATAATCTCCATAACGAGTACTAGAAATATTGGCATCTCCTGCCATGATTGTTCCTTCGTCTATTGTCATTACATTGATAGGGTCTCCTGAATAACGACCTGTGTAATAAGACCCAAGTAGCACACTATCATCTGTACTGTTTGCACTAGACATTCCTGTATAGCCCATTCCTATATTTCCTTGCACATCCATAATTAAACTTGCATTCCAAGCATGCCTGTTGTCTGGTGCTGTGTAGGTTCCTTCTTGGTAAATTTCCCATGGTTCTCCATCTGCAGTTTGACGCAATTCATACCATCTTACTCCTGCTTGTTTTGTACTAGAACCATCTACATCTATCACAAAATTAAACAAGGCAGAATTATAGGTTGCAAACTTTCTATATTGTGCCTGATTCATAATGGTTGCTTGTAATGCATCTACAGTAGCTCCACCATTTGGTTGTGGTAAATTAGAAAAACTACCTCCATCAAATACGCTAACAAACTCAGTAGTGCTTAACTCTACAGCTGCAGAAACTTCAGAATCTCCTGGAGTTTCCCAATCTATGTCTACATTCCATAATTTCACATGATCTGTATCTATTCCAGACCATGCATCATCTTGCATATACATTACGGTGGCACCTCCTGTTGTTGGCCAATTATCATTACTTATGTTCAACACTTGAGGACTGTGAAAACCACTGGTTACCAACCCTGGTAATGAAAATGATAATATTTGAGGTTCTGTACCTTCAGATGCAGCATCTATCATAGCATCTCTTTGAAATACATGTAATTTATTGGCACTGCCCGTATTTTCAGTCATATAATACCCATCTCTCCAAACAGATAATTTTTGATAATCGCTTACGGCTGAATAGCTGTAAACCGTCCAACTATCATTTACTGGATCTGGCCCGTCTGAGACAGCTACTTGAACACCGCCACCAAGAAAACTAAGAATCCATCTATCAGCAACATTATCATAACTTGCTGTTAAATCACAACAGCCACCTGATGGAAATATTGTAGGATTTGGAGATACCAAACCACCCGTTAATGAAGCTCCACTTTTATCAAAAATTTGAAACGCGGTATTAATTACAGAAATATAATGATTGGGTCCTACGGCTCCTGAAGGATCTGTAGGGTTAGAATTTGAAGCTCCTGTCTCAAAAACTAATTCGGGTGTTCTAGAAGGAATACTATTTCTTAAGTTATCAGAATATTTTGCTAAAGGATCATCTCCTTCTGAACCCTTACCAATAACAACGTCATATTTGGAAGATCTTCCATCTAACATTTCTTTTTGTTGTTGAAGATCTGGTCTTACTAAATTATTAATTCTTGATGCAATTGATGAAACATATTCTACCTTTGAAGGCTTTCCTATCAAATAGGGTTTTTGAGGCTCATTTTTTACTTCCTGAGAGAAGATTGTTTGCATAAACATTAGAGCTATTAAAACAATTGAAAAATTTTTATAATACATAATACTAGAAGTTAGTCGACATAATTGGGGTCAAATTAAAAGATGAACTAAAATTACATAAATAATGAAGAATAACAATAAAATGAACTAACTATCTAGAATAATAGAGTAAAATTGATAGATTGTTGCATTATCCCCATATTAATGGTAAAAAACAACTAATAATTTATTTCTTTTTATTTCTCATATTGTAATTCTTGTCGCCGCGTGTTTTGGGTTTTTTATACTTTTTGGCAATCTCTCTCCTATAAGAACCTCCTTGATTGGTTTTACTGTTTTTTTCACTCTTTTCGTGAAAAGCAGGTCCAGGAATATATTCTTCAGAAACTCTATTTTTTGATATTTCTTGATCTTCTTTTGGGCGTTCTTCCTCTGTGAGTTGTTTCGTTAATTCTACTTCTTCTGGAAAATCAAGTACAGGGATTTCATACTTCATTAAAGCTTCAATTCTTTCTTTTGATTCTTGCTCTTTTTCTGTTGAAAATAAAATTGTTCGTCCTTCACGCTCTGCTCTTCCTGTTCTACCAATTCTATGCATATAGTTTTCTGGAAAATAAGGCGTATCAAAATTAATAACATGCGAGATTCCATCTAAGTCTAATCCTCGAGCCATGACATCTGTAGCAACTAGAACACGATTACTTCCCTGGTCGAACTGACGAATAGAGCGAATCCTATAATTTTGTGTTTTATTGGAGTGAATTACACAGCTTTCTGATCCAAAAACTTCTTCTACTGCAGCAAATAATAGATCTGCTCTTCGTTTGTTAGAAACAAAAACTAACACTTTAGTAAAAACCTCTCTATCAGCTAATAAGTGATTTAGCAAATTTGCTTTGGTATAGAAATTAGTAACTACATACGAAGTTTGCTGAATATTATCTAGCGGAGTACCACTCATAGCTACAGAGATCTTTTTTGGTGATTTAAAAAAATCTATAATTAGTTCATCTACATCATTGGTCATCGTTGCAGAAAACATAATATTTTGTCTTCCTCTTGGCAACAAATCAAAAATATTAAGTAACTGAAAACGAAATCCTAAATCTAGCATAATATCTACTTCGTCAATCACTAGTTTTTGAATAGATTTTAGCTTTAACACATTACTCAATGCTAAATCATATAGTCTCCCTGGCGTGGCTACAATAATATCTGCTCCTTGCGCTACTGCTTGTTTTTGAGTATTAATATTGGTTCCCCCGTAGACTCCTAGAACTCTAATATTTATATATTTTGCTAGTTTTTCAATCTCATCTACCACCTGCAATACCAATTCACGAGTTGGAACTACCACTAAAACTCTTGGTGTAACTTGCTTAGAGAATTTTAAATCTCTAAGAATAGGCATCATATAAGCAAATGTTTTTCCAGTACCTGTTTGGGCAATTCCTACCACATCTTTTCCAGCTCGAACTACAGAATAGGCAGCTTCTTGAATAGGAGTTGGGTGTGTAAACCCTAGCTCTTCTATACTGTTATAAAGTTGATTAGATAAGTCTAAATCTTCAAAAGTAGTCATGTGAAAAAAATTTTTACAAAGGTAGGCTTTATTGTATTTAAAAAGAATAAAATACCCACCTTCTATAGCTAACAAATAGACATTCAGTAGCTTGTTTTTTTTAAAAATTAATTTAATATAAATGTCTATGAAATACTTTATTCCCTAACTATTGCATAGGAGCCGGTATATATTGACTAAGTTTTTGGGCAATGCTAACTTCTCAAGTATTAAACAACTAAAATTAATTATTCGGAAAGAAATACTTTCATTTTTATAGATTACTGGAAATTAAAATAAGCTCTTCTTGTGGAGTAATTAAGTATTGTGCGCCGTATTTAGTAACAACAGCCATTTCTTCTACTGAAATTGTTTTAAGAGTTCCGTCTGCTCGTTTCCAGGAGTGAAATCCATCAAAGGCAAACGTCATTCCTTCTTTTAATTGTTTTTCTGAAGCCGGACGAACATGTGATGCTTGAGATCCGCCTAAATTTGGCCCTACATCATGTGCAACATAACCTACAGGATGACCCGTACTCCAAGGAACATATTCAGATTTTGCATTGCTCATTAATTTTCTTTGAGCGCTGTCTACATCTATTCCTTTTACGCCAGGTTTCATCGTTGCTAAAGCAATTCTATTTCCTGCTTTACTACTTTCCCAATAAAATTGAATCTTTTCTGGAGCCTTAGTTTCTCCATCTTTTAGCACATATGCAAATCGTTGGATATCGCTAACCCAACGATCGTATAATTTAATTCCAAAATCTATTTGAATTACATCACCAGGCATAATTACTTTATCGGTAGCATGAGAATGACCTCTATCTGGCCCTGAATTTACATTTGGGTTTTGATCAGAAGCCCAACCATCTTTTACTCCGTAAGTTGCCATTTTTTGTTTTAAAAACAGTGCAATATCTGCGTCAGTACTTTTCCCTGGAATAACTTGTTTATATGCTTCAATTTGCCAGTCTGCTGTAAGTTGTGCAGCTTTTTTTAAGATTTCAACTTCTTCAGGAAGTTTAATAGACAACCATTCATACACCAAATCAGTTGAAGATATTAAATTGTTTTTTTTATTTCCTAAAAGATCTTCTAAATTAACTCTTTGTGTGTATGTCAATCCATCAGCAGTTGCATTTGAAAGAGAAGAATTGATGGCAATCTTCTCAAATTTTTTCTCTTTAATAAAATCTACAGCCATGCTTACTGAAGACATCCCTCTTTCAACAGAAATAACGGTATCATGAATGTCTAATTCATCTAAAGCAGTTGCTTCGCCTGAGGGAGAAAATACTTTAGAATGAAATCCGTCTGAATCATTGTAAAAAAGAAAAACTGCTGTTCCTCCTGCATTTTCTCCACCAATATGATCCGCAATTGGATCATTATTATTTTCTCTACAAATAACCAACCAAGCATTTACATTTGCCTCCTTTAGGGCTTTTGGCAATAATTGGTTAATTCGTTTTTTTCTAATTTCTGACCAAGGATTATCTCCCCAATACGCAACTGGATCTACTGTGGATACTTTATTTTCAGATGGTTTACAGCTGAATATTAAAAATATTACTGTGATAGAAAGAAAATTTATATTTCTCATATTTTTTATATCTGTTAATTTTGATGAAACTAAATTACAGGTTTTACAGTGTTGAAACAAATAGAGAGTGAAAATGAAAAAATATACCACTTTTAAACAAATGATTTTTTTTATAATTATCCAATCTCGTTTAAAAAGAACTAGATAAATATAATCATAAATAAATTCTTTTGTATCTTAGAATAATTGAAAATAAAATAAAAATGCAAACTCCAATACGATTAGAACAAGCAATCATAAAATTATACAAAGCATTTCATAACAATACGCTAGATCCAGAAAATTGTGCTGCTTGTGCAGTTGGAAATATTTTAGACAATCATGACAGCTGGAAACATCTTTCCAATGAACACGGCTCTTTACAATTAAATTATATAGGAACAGTTCATCAAAAATTAGGAAGAAGGTTTAATGGCTATTCTCCACAAGAAATATTACAGGTTGAAAAAGTATTTCTTGAAGCCTGTGGGTTTAGAACACCTCTTTGCCACTACAATCAAAAACCTGAAAACCCCAGAAACAAAGAGTTGTTATTCCATGGTCTGAGCGCTGTCATTGCCTTTCTATGCAAATTAGATGCTGTGCCTAATGTGATGGATTATTCTAAAATTTTTAAATACGAAAATAATCAACCCATATATCAGCTAGAAAGTATTATAGCATAAAAAAACCAGCACAATGTGCTGGTTTTTTTATGTTTATAATTCCTTAAGATTAACCTCCAAAATCATCAAATCTGATATTTTCATCGGGTATTCCAAAATCTTCTCCCATTTTCTGAACTGCTTTGTTCATTAATGGTGGACCACAGAAATACAATTCTATATCTTCCGGTGATTCATGAAGGTCTAAATAATTTTCTATTACACAGTTGTGAATAAATCCGGTAAATCCATCACCATCTCCTTCAATTCCATCTTTTACTTTCCAATTATCTTCTTCCATTGGTTCAGACAAAGCCATGTAAAACTTAAAGTTTGGAAAATCTCTTTCTAATGATTTAAAGTGATCTATATAAAATAATTCTCTTTTAGATCTACCACCATACCAATAGGTAACTTTACGACCTGTTTTTAAGGTTTTGAATAGGTGATACAAATGAGAACGCATTGGCGCCATTCCTGCTCCACCTCCAACATATAACATTTCTGATTCAGACTCGTTGATAAAAAACTCACCATAAGGTCCAGAAATGACTACTTTGTCTCCTGGTTTTTGAGCAAAAATGTAGGAGGAAGCTACTCCTGGGTTTACATCCATCCAACCATTTTTAGCACGATCCCACGGCGGAGTTGCAATACGAACATTTAACATAATTTCTCTTCCTTCTGCAGGATAAGAAGCCATAGAATATGCACGTTCTACAGTCTCTTTATTTTTCATAACCAATGGCCATAAACCAAACTTATCCCATTCTGCTTGAAACTTATCTGGTGTTTCATGCTCTTCTGGATGTGCTGTAATATCTATGTCTGAAAATTTAACTTCACAGTCAGGAATTTCAATTTGGATATATCCTCCGGCTTTATAACCCATATCTTTTGGAATCTCAACTACAAATTCTTTGATAAAAGAGGCTACATTATAGTTACGAACAACAGTTGCATCCCATTTCTTAATTCCAAAAACTTCTTCTGGAATTGAAATATCCATGTCTTGTTTTACTTTCACCTGACAAGCTAAACGTATTCCGTGTTTTAATTCTTTTCTAGAAAAGTGTGGTGTTTCTGTAGGCAAGGCCTCACCTCCACCTGAATTTACATGACATTCGCATTGAACACAAGATCCTCCTCCACCACATGCAGATGGTAAGAATATTTTTTCACTTCCTAAGGTTGTTAATAGTGTACTTCCAGAAGCTACTTCAATTTTCTTCTCTCCATTAATGGTAATAGTTACTGGACCTGATGGAGATAGTTTTTGTTTTACAAACAATAATAATGCGACCAACAACAACGTAATCAGTAAAAATGCTGCTACGGTTGCAAAAATAGTTCCTGTGGTGCTTGCTGCTAATATATTCATACTACTTTTCTATTTCTTTAATATTTTCTGCTACTTCTTCACTATCACTTTTTTTAGTGATATCAATCTTTTTTACCTGAGTATCTTTTTCTAGTTTGCTAGATGCAACAACCTGGATCGTTTTTTTCTTTTTTTCTTCATCCCCTCCGGTTAACATTCCTCCAAAACTCATAAATCCAATAGCCATAAGACCAGTAATAATAAATGTAATTCCCAAACCTCTTAAGGCTGGTGGCACACTAGAATAACGAATCTTTTCACGAATTGCTGCAATGGCTAAAATGGCTAAAAACCATCCAATACCTGATCCTACTCCATATGTTAACGCCAGTGCTAAACTTGGAATCTCACGAGATTGCATAAATAAAGAACCACCTAAAATAGCACAGTTTACAGCTATTAAGGGTAAGAAAATTCCTAAAGAGTTATATAAAGATGGTGAGAATTTCTCTACGACGATTTCAACCAGTTGAACCATGGTTGCAATCGTTGCAATAAACATGATAAATGACAGGAAACTTAAATCTATTGTTTCACTTCCATCTACACCATATTTTGGATCTAACCAAGCCAGTGCTCCTTCTTGTAATAAATATTGATCTAACAACCAGTTTAAAGGAACGGTTACTGCCAATACAAAGATGACAGCAGCTCCTAGACCAACGGCTGTAGTTACTTTTTTAGAAACAGCAAGGTAAGAACACATTCCTAAGAAGGTTGCAAAGACCATGTTGTCTATAAATATTGATTTGAAAAATAATTCTAAATGTTCCATTTTCTATATTTTTATGAAATCCTAAACCTCTTCAACAAACTCAGTGAAAACTTTAGGATAACGCTTAGTATCTAATTTTCTTCAATTAATGCTTGGTTTCTACTCCGTTGTACCCAGATAATTAAACCCACTACAATTAATGCCATTGGTGATAGTAACATAAATCCGTTGTTTTCATATCCAAATGCATACAATCCTGTTTTTTCAATTGGATCTCCTAAAACTTTTATTCCCAATAAGGTTCCAGAACCTAATAACTCTCTAAAAAACCCAACAATAATTAGTATAACTGCATATCCAAGAGAATTTCCAACTCCATCCAAAAAAGATTTCCAAGGCCCATTTCCTAAAGCAAAGGCTTCAAATCTACCCATAATAATACAATTGGTAATAATTAACCCAACAAATACTGAGAGTGTTTTACTTAATTCATAAGCAAAAGCTTTTAAGACCAAATCCACAATAATTACTAGTGTTGCAACTACTATTAATTGAACGATTATTCTAATTTTTGACGGAATAATATTTCTCATTAATGAGATGACTACATTTCCTAGCCCTAAAACAAATAATACTGAAACAGACATTACAATAGAAGCTTTTAACTCAGCCGTAATTGCCAATGCAGAACAGATTCCTAATACTTGAATTGTAATAGGATTGTTGTCTGTTAGTGGATCTGTAATTAATTTTGCGTCTTTTTTTGATAAAAGTCCCATAAAATTATTGTTTTAAAGTTTTAAAATAATCTACATACAGTTTCAAATCAGATTTAATCATCGCTGAAACTCCGTCTCCTGTTATGGTAGCTCCCGCTATAGCATCTACTTCATAATCTGTTTTTTCATCGTTCTTAGGATCGTTGTTTCCTTTAGCTACTCTAATTCCTTTAAAGTCTCCTGAAGCATCTAATAAATGTTCGCCTTTAAAATCATCCATAAAGAAGCGATACTTTATGTTTGCACCTAAACCAGGTGTTTCTCCTTTATGATCAAAATACGCTCCTTGAACAATCATGTTTTCATCCATGGCAACATATCCCCAAATAGCATCCCAAAGACCTTTTCCTCTAATTGGTGCTACGTAAAATGTTTTACCATCTTTCTCTCCAACAAATAAAGGAAGTCTTCTTACCCCTCCGTTTTTTGCTTTAGATTTTTCTTTCTTTACATCAATCATGTATGCTTTTTCATCTTCAGAGATATCATCTCCTTCAATAACTAGCTGTCTTTTAATGTATTTTTGAAACTCTTGTTCTGCAACTGTTGTAGAAACGAAAATGGCATTAGAATCATCATTCTCGTTAACACCCATGGCGTAGAGAATATTCTGTTGTTTTTCTATCCGTTTGTTTTCATCAATATTTGGCTTTAAAGACGATGCTAAAAAAGCTAATAAAGACCCAACAACCAACACCATTCCTACGGCAAAAATCATTGTATACGAATTACTATCTGTTTTTTTAGACATAATTAGGCAATTTTAGCTTTTAAACGTTTTAATCTTTTCTTCACATTTCCTTGTACCACATAATGGTCTATTGTTGGAGCAAAGACATTCATTAACAGAATGGCTAAGAATACTCCTTCTGGATATGCTGGGTTGAAAACACGAATCATAATAGAAATAAATCCAATTAAAAATCCGTAAATCCATTTTCCTTTATTTGTTTGCGATGCTGTTACTGGATCTGTTGCCATAAACACGGCTCCAAATGCCAAGCCTCCAATAATTAAGTGTTGCCACCAAGCTGTATTCATTAATCCATAAAACTTACTAGAGTCTGTAATAATATCTGCTGCGACTACTTGATTAAAAATTAATCCCATGACAGCAGCTCCAATAAATGTAGAAAGAATAATTCTCCAACTACCAATCTTAGTAAAGATTAAGAAAGCAGCTCCTAATAAAATTAAAAAGGTAGATGTTTCACCAACAGAACCTGGTATAAAACCAAAAAACATATCCGAATTAGAATACACTATTTCTTGATTTTGAGCATAACTTCCTAAAATTGTTTCTCCAGAAATTGCATCAGGTGTTCCTACTCTATTCACAGCATCATAGACCCATACTTTGTCTCCACTCATCCAGGTTGGGTAGGCAAAGAATAAGAAAGCTCTAATGGTTAATGCAGGGTTTAAAATATTCATTCCTGTTCCTCCAAATACTTCTTTTCCAATAACAACTCCAAAGACTACTGCTACAGAAAGCATCCATAACGGGGTATCTATGGGTACAATTAATGGCACTAACATACCGGTTACTAAGTATCCTTCTTCTACTTCATGTCCTTTAATAACAGCAAAGATGAATTCTACTAGCAATCCTACTCCGTAGGAAACAATAACTAGTGGAAGTACTTTAATAATTCCAATCCAAAAATTATCCCAAGTAATAAAACTTCCTACTATAGAAAATTCTGTGGTAATTCCTTTTGCTGCGTCTATAGCTGCATAATGTTGGTATCCTGCATTAAACATTCCAAATAACAAACATGGTATTAAAGCCATGATTACAATGTTCATGGTACGCTTTAAATCGTCTGCTGCTTTAATGTGTGTACCATTATGAGTCACCTCATTTGGCAGGTATAAAAACGTATGGATTGCGTTAAACGCAGGAGCCATTTTTGTTCCTTTATACTTCTCTTTTAAAATATGTAAATTACTTTTTAAGCTCATTTTATATCTATTTTTAGCCTAATTCTTCTTTCATTAAATCTAACCCTTCTCTCACAATCTTCTGATGTGGCTGTTTAGAAACACAGATAAATTCTGTTAATGCAAAATCTTCAGGAGCTACTTCATAGCCTCCTAAATTTTCCATCTCATCTAAATCTAAATACATACACGCTTTTAAGAATTGCAATGGAAACATGTCTAAAGGAAATACATTCTCATAAGAACCAGTAACTACAAATGCTCTATGTTCTCCGTTTGTATTGGTATTTAAATCATATTTTTTATTTGGAGTTAACCAAGAAAAAGTTAAGGCTCTAGATGGAGAAATCTTATTAAAGACAGGCTTATTCCATCCAAAAAACTCATAATCATCTCCTTCTGGAATTGCTGTAATTTGATTGTCATAATAGCCTAAAAAACCATCTTCAGAAACTTGCGTTCCAGACAATACGTTTCCACTAATAATTCTTGCGTTGTCTGTATTGATGTTTTTTGCTACGATAGCTGAAATAGATGCTCCTGCAACTACAGTAACATAGGCTGGTTTCTCAAATTGAGAACCTGTTAACGCTAAAGTTCTAGTGATGTTAAAATTTCCTGTTAATAATAATTCACCAATAACTAGAAGATCTTGCGGACTTATAATCCACACTACTTCTCCCTTGTTTAAAGGATCTATTTGTGAAATTTGAGTACTTACATTTCCTACTGGATGTGGTCCAGAAACTTTATGAAGTTCTATGTTTTTTAGACCAGCAAATGGCGAATTTGAATCTTTCCCAACAGAAACATGAACGCTTCCTTTTGTTAATTTAGAAATTGCTGTAATTGCTGCTTGTAATTCTTTTTCTTTTCCAGCCAAGGTATAATCATAATCAGCAGCTAATGGCGAACTTGCATATGCTGAAATAAAAATTGATTTTGGCGCTTGATTTGGATTTGCAATCACATCAAATGGACGCTGCTTTACAAACGGCCAACAACCTGAGTTGAATAAATGATTTTTGACTTCTTCTGCAGACATCTTCTCTACATCTTGTTTTCCAAAATCTTTGTATGATTGTTTTCCATCAGCAGTAATCTTAATGCTAACGATCTTGCGTTTTGCTCCACGAATAATCTCCGTTACTTTTCCGCTTACTGGGCTAGAAAACAAGATACGATCATCACTTTTTGAATAAAAAAGCGATTCTCCTGCCTGTACTTCAGCTCCTTCTTTTGCTATAAGTTTTGGGACGATTCCGTGAAAGTCTTCTGGTTTTAGGGCAAACACACCTTTTACAGCTATAGTACTAGTTGTTTGGGCTGCTTCACCAACTAGTTTAATGTCTAAACCTTTTTTTATACGAATGTCTTTTGACATGTTACTTTCGAAATTTAGTTATCTAAAAAAATCATGCAAATTTAAAGATTTTGCATAGGATGTTAGAACAAATGAAGGTTTAAATTAGCTATTTAAACTTATTTATAATTATTCTAAATAGACGTATTATTCATCTTGTTTTATATTGATTAAATTTGCAGAAAATACACTTTGTGATTCTAACAATAAAACGATAGATTTTTTATGAAAAACATCTTTATCTCTTTTTTCTTCCTTTCAATCTTCAGCATACTTAATGCTCAAAAAACAGCGCCCTCTAATATCAAATCTATTCAACTTCAACCCCTAAATGAAACCACTTTTAATCACATTATTCCTCTAGGAAATACACTAGAATTAAACTTTGATGATTTAGATGGAGATCAAAAAGAGTATTATTACAAAATAGAGCTAATGACTCATGACTGGAAAAAGAGTAGCCTAATTTCTAATCAATACATTAACGGTTTTCAGTCTAATGTCATTTTTAATGTAGAGAATTCTTTTAATACATTTCAAAACTACACACATTATTCAGTTCAATTTCCTAACCAAAATACTAGAATCACAAAAAGTGGAAATTATCTTCTTTCTATTTTGGATGACGTTGGAGAGCTTGTTTTTACAAGAAAATTTACCTTGTATGAAAATATTGCTACTGTTGGTGTTTCTGCAAGCAGAAGTAGAAATACAAAAAATATGGGTGAAGAACAAACTGTTCAATTCTTGGTGAATTATTCTCAGCTTCAAATTAACAACCCAAGTCAAGAAATTCACGTTGCCATTTTACAAAATGAAAATTGGAAAACAGCAATTACTAAGATTCAGCCCCAATTTTACAAGCCCAATCAACTAGTTTACAAATACCCTAAAAAGACTAATTTTTGGGGAGGTAATGAATATTTATTTTTTGATAATAAAAATATAAGAAATGCCAGCGTAAATATTGCTAGATCAGAACGCAAAGAAATCTATCATAACTATTTGTATCCTTATGTTAATAGAGGATTAAAATCTTACACTTACAATCCAGATATTAACGGTCAATTTATTGTTAGAAATATTGAGGCAACAAACCCAAAAACAGAAGCAGATTATGCAATGATGTATTTCTCGCTAAAAGTTGGACAAGAGGTTGCAGATAAAGAAGTGTATGTCTATGGTGCTTTTAACAACTTTAGTCTTACAGAGGAAAATAAAATGATTTTTGATCCTTCTACAAACTACTACAATGCTAACTTTTTATTAAAACAAGGATTTTACAATTACACCTTTGTGACAAAATCTTGGGATACTATAATTTCTGAATCTGAAATTAGAGGAAATTTTTCTGAAACTGAAAACATATATACAGTTATTGTTTATCACAAAGCTTTTGGAGCATTATTTGACCGAGTAATTGGCGTAGGCACTATTCAGTTTGAAGGAGAACGTTAATCCCGAGAAAAAAGAGAGTTTCTTATTAATAGTTGAGATCGTTAATATATGTTGGATTTTTAACACAAAAATACTACATTAGCTAGATGACGGTTCAACAAATTACAAAAGGGATTAAAATTTCGGTAAAAACAAAAGAAGAGGGATTTATTCAGGAAAACGAACTAGATTATTACACCTTTAGTTATGAAATTACTATCGAAAATAACTCTTTAGATACTGTTCAATTAATTGAAAGACACTGGGAAATATTCGACGCATTAAATTACAAAGAATTTGTAGATGGCAAGGGTGTTGTTGGTGAAACTCCAATCTTATCTCCACAAGAATCTTACACCTATAAATCAGGAACTTTTTTACAATCAAACATTGGAGCTATGAGTGGTTTTTTTACCATGGAAAACATCCGAAATAAAACTAGTTTTAAAGTTACAATCCCTACATTTAATCTATCAACTATAGCATCATTAAACTGATGAACAGGGTAGTCTTCAGTTAATATATTTTTCACAACAACACCTCTGCTCATTTTTTGGATAAGTGGTTTCCAGCCCATTCTCTAGATATTTTTTGAATAAAATTGTCTTTCTTGCCAAACTTTTATCTCTGTTAGAAGTTAAAATAAATTTACTTTTTTTGAGAGGTAAATAGAGAAGTGTACACATACTAAAAAGTGTTTATAATATAGGTGACTGTTGTTTTAAGAGTATCAAAAAACTAACAAATAAGTTGTAAGTTTGTACCATAAAAATTAGTCGATTACAACTTAAAAACACATAAAATGGGAAAAGGTTTTTTTCAAGTACCAACTGCAATAAATGAAACTGTAAAATCATATGCTCCTGGATCACCAGAAAGAGCAGCGGTTGCAAAACAATATGCTGCTTATTTTAACGGATCAGTAGATGTTCCAATGTATATTGGAAAAGAAGAAGTTAGAACAGGAAATACAAATAATATGACACCTCCTCATGATCATCAACATGTTGTTGGTCAGTATCACTTAGGAGAAAAAACACACGTAGAAAATGCTATAAATGCTGCATTAGAAGCAAGAAAGCAGTGGTCTCAAATGCCATGGGAACAAAGAGCTGCCATATTTTTAAAAGCTGCTGAGTTAGTGGCTGGCCCATACCGAGCAAAAATAAATGCGGCAACCATGATTGCTCAATCTAAAACTGTCTATCAGGCTGAAATAGATGCTGCTTGTGAATACATAGATTTTTTACGATTCAATGTAGAATTTATGTCTCAAATATATGAAGAACAACCAGATTCTTCAGAAGGAGTTTGGAATCGTGTAGAGTATCGTCCTTTAGAAGGTTTTATCTATGCCATTACACCATTTAACTTTACAGCTATTGCAGGAAACTTGCCAGCAAGTGCTGCTTTAATGGGAAATACTGTTGTTTGGAAACCTTCTGATCATCAAATATTTTCAGCAAAAGTGTTGATGGATATTTTTCAAGAAGCTGGGGTACCAGATGGAGTTATTAATATGGTATATGGAGACCCTGTAATGATTACAGACACGGTTTTGGCAAGTCCAGATTTTGCTGGTATTCATTTTACTGGATCTACTCATGTATTCAAAGATATATGGAAAAAGATTGGAGAAAATATTCACATTTACAAAACATATCCAAAAATTGTTGGAGAAACAGGAGGTAAAGATTTTATTATTGCACATCCTTCTGCAAATGCAAAACAAGTAGCAACTGGTATTTCTCGAGGAGCTTTTGAATTTCAGGGTCAAAAATGTTCTGCTGCCTCTAGAATATATTTACCAAAATCAATGGCAGAGGAAACCATAAACTATGTAAAAGAAGATCTAGCTACTTTTAAAATGGGCTCACCAGAAGACATGAGTAATTTTATTACAGCTGTCATTCATGAAGGTTCTTTTGATAAATTATCCTCATACATAGACAGTGTAAAAACAGATGCTAATGCAGAAATTATTGCAGGTGGAAACTATGATAAGTCTAAAGGATATTTTATAGAACCTACGATAATTTTAACCAAAGACCCGAAGTATACAACCATGTGTACAGAGTTATTTGGCCCTGTAGTTACCATTTATGTTTATGAAGATGCTACATGGCTAGACACCCTAGCACTGGTAGACGCGACCTCAGAATATGCATTAACAGGAGCAATTTTCTCTACAGACAGATATGCCATTACTGAGGCAACCAACCTTCTAGAAAATTGTGCAGGAAACTTCTATATTAATGACAAACCATCCGGTGCAGTAGTAGGGCAACAGCCATTTGGTGGAGCCAGAGCATCAGGAACAAACGATAAGGCAGGTTCTCCACAAAATTTACTTCGCTGGGTATCACCTAGATTAATTAAAGAAACTTTTACGCCAGCCACAGATTACAGATATCCGTTTCTTTCGTAATTAGAAACATATATTCATTAAAAAAATCAGACTTCATCAGTCTGATTTTTTTTGTTTTAAAATGTGTGATTTAAACTAGTTCTTATATCTAAAAAAAGCACCCAATAGCTCACAAATTTTAAAAGAATTATACTGTAAATTTTAACTAAAATTTATGAAAATTACTTAAAGTTTAATTATAATTTCATTCCGCTTTACAAGTAGGTATTTTTGACTTGTATTAAAACATATTTTACTTGATGAAAAATATTTTTATTCCTATTTTTTTTATGTGTTTTTGTGTTTTTTCACAAACCTCAAACAAGTCTGTACTTGCAAAATACACCGACGATGAAATTAAAATTGATGGTGTTTTAGATGAAACTTCATGGGAAGCAGTAGCACCAGCTACTAATTTTTATCAGTATTTCCCAACAGACACAGCACAGGCTAAAAGACAGGTTGAAATTAAGTTTATGTTTAGCGACAGAAATTTATATGTTGGAATAAAAGTATATGCCAAAGGAAAAGATTATATAATTCCTTCCTTACGTAGAGATTTTAGAGGTGGCGCTAATGACAGTGTAACGCTCCTCTTCGATACTTTTAATGACGGAACTAATGCGTTTGTCTTTGGCTCAAACCCATACGGGGTTCGAAGAGAGATATTACTCTCTGGAGGTGGGAATGAAAGACAAGGTTTTAATAGTGCTTGGGATACCAAGTGGTTAGGAGAATCTGTAATTCATGATGATCATTATATCTTAGAATGGAAAATTCCTCTGTCTGCTTTTAAATATAAAGAAGGAGAAACTAAATGGCGATTTAACAGCTATCACTTTGACACACAGGATAATGAAAGAAACACTTGGATAAATATCCCTCAAAATCAAAATATTTACAACCTAGCTTTTATGGGTGACCTTATTTTTGACCGACCTTTAGGTAAGTCTAAGTCTCCTGTTTCTATCATTCCTTTTGTAAATACAATCACTGCCAAAGATTTTGAGAATAACGAAAATACCAGTAGTTTTAAAATTGGAGGCGATGCGAAGTTAACGATTGCTAATAGCATGAATTTAGATCTTACATTAAACCCAGATTTCTCGCAAGTAGAAGTAGATCAACAGGTAACAAATTTAACACGATTTGAAGTTGGATTACCAGAGAGAAGACAGTTTTTTATTGAAAATAGTGATTTGTTTGGCAGCTTTGGAGATGGTAGAGATTCAAATCCTTTTTTTTCTAGACGAATTGGGATCGCAAGAAACATCGATGGAGAAAGTATCGAAAATAGAATTATTGCAGGTGTAAGATTAAGTGGAAAAGTGAATAATAATTTACGCCTTGGTATTTTAAGTATGCAAACCGATGAAGATATTGCCAATGAAATTCCTACAGTAAATAATTCAGTGATTTCTCTTCAACATAAAGTATTTAGTAGGTCTAATATTAGTGTGCTTTTCATCAACAAGCAAGCAACCAAAGACTACGATTTTGTTAACGAAGAAGATACCTACAATAGAGTTTTAGGTATAGATTATAGCCTGGCCTCTAAAGACAATACTTGGAGTGGTAAATATTTCTTTCATAAATCATTTTCTCCAGGAATAAGCTCTAATGATTTTTCAGCTGGTTTTAGAACCCAATTTAACAATAGATTTTTAAATGTTCGACTTAGTGGAGTTTTTATAGCTGATGATTTTAGATCAGATCTAGGCTTTATTAGAAGAACTGATATTCTCAAAATAAATCCACAAATTGAATTAAAATTTTGGCCTAAGAAAGGAAAAATTCAACGTCATTCTTTTTCAGTTATGCCCATTTCTATTTGGCGTCCAGAATTAGACTATGAAAATTCTGATTATACAATTATTAGCACTTGGGAAGCAAATTTTCAAAACAGTTCTCAATTGCGTTTTGAAATGTTCAATAGATATGTAAAATTATATGACGAATTTGATCCTACAAGAACAGACAACGCAATTCCTTTACCTTCAGATCAAAATTATTATTACACAAGTTTTGAAGTAAGTTTTAGATCTGACCAACGTAAAAAAGTATTTTATAGAATTAACCCTTCTGTGGGGCAGTTTTTTAACGGAAATAAATATTCTTTAGAATCATCTCTATCCTTAAGATTACAACCTTATTTTTCTGGATCTATTCAAATGAATTACGATAAAATAGATTTACCCGATCCATATCCAGACGCCTCTATCTGGTTGATTGGTCCAAAAATAGACATCACTTTTACTAAAAACATGTTTTGGTCTACTTTTTTTCAATATAGTACACAAAGAGAAAATTTCAGTATCAATACGAGATTTCAGTGGAGAGTAGCTCCGTTATCTGATTTGTTTTTAGTCTATAATGATAATTATTCTACCACTGTTTTTAGTCCAAGATTTAGATCATTAAACTTAAAATTTACCTATTGGTTAAATATTTAGATATAAATAGCAACTTACAAAACTTAATTTTATTAATTAATAACAACCCATTATGATCCAAAAAATACTCTCAAGAATTCTTGTTGTTGTAGTTCTATTCGGACTTACATTAGATATTGAAGCACAACGTAAAAAAAAGAAGAAAAGAAACAAGGGCAATACAGAACAAATTGTAAAACCGAAACCTAAACCGAAACCAAAAAAAGGTGCCATTTTAGCATACGAAAAGGTCGTTACCAAAGAAATGAAAACGGATGAAGGGTTATTTAAAGTTCACTCTTTAGACGACACCTTTCTTTTTGAAGTTCCAGATTCTCTTCTTAATAGAGAAATGTTAATGGTTACTAGAATTGCAAAAACTGCCAATGGAATTGGTTTTGGAGGAGGAAAAGCCAACACACAGGTTTTACGATGGGAACGCAAAAAAAAGAAAATATTATTACGAATTGTTTCTCACAGTGTTGTTGCCGATACCATTTTACCGGTACATGAAGCAGTTGTAAACTCTAACTTTGAACCGGTTTTGTTTTCATTTCCAATCAAAGCATTTAATAAAGATACTACTGCTGTAGTAATAGATGCCACATCTTTATTTTCTACAGATGTAAAACCTTTAGGTTTTCCACAGTTTTACAGAAAAAGATACGGAGTTACTAGAATTGATAAAAGTCGTTCTTATATAGACAGAGTGAGCAGTTACCCTCAAAACATAGAAACAAGGCATGTAAAAACTTATTTCGCTAGCAAATCTCCTTCTAATGGAAGTGTGGGTTCTATTTCTATTGAAATGAGTAATTCTATGATCTTACTCCCAAAAGTACCTATGAAGCGTCGTTATTTTGACGAAAGAGTTGGTTGGTTTGCAAGAGGACAGGTAGACTATGGCTTAGATGCACAAAGAAGTAAAACTGTTACTTACCTAGACAGGTGGAGATTAGAAGTAAAAGAAGAAGATCTTGCGAAATTTAAAGCTGGAGAATTAGTAGAGCCAAAAAAACAAATAGTTTACTATGTAGATAGAGCAACTCCTGAAGTATGGAGAGAATATATTAAACAAGGAATTGAAGATTGGCAGGTTGCCTTTGAAGCTGCTGGTTTTAAAAATGCAATTATAGCAAAAGACCCACCAAGTAAAGAAGAAGATCCAGAATGGTCTCCAGAAGATGTAAGGTATTCTGTAGTTCGTTATTTAGCTTCACCTATTCCTAATGCAAACGGGCCTCATGTTAGTGATCCACGTTCTGGAGAGATTTTAGAATCTGATATCAACTGGTATCATAATGTAATGAGTTTACTGCGTAACTGGTATTTTGTTCAAACTGCAGCAATTAATCCGGAAGCACAAACTATCGAATTTAAAGATGAAGTGATGGGCCGCTTGGTTCGTTTTGTGTCTTCTCATGAAGTAGGTCATACCCTTGGATTACCTCATAATATGGGATCTAGTTCTGCATATCCTGTAGATTCTTTACGATCTGCTTCCTTTACTAAGAAATTTGGAACAGCCCCTTCTATTATGGATTATGCTCGTTTTAATTATATAGCACAACCAGAAGACAAAGGTGTTGCCTTAATGCCAGATATTGGACCTTATGACAAACATGCCATAGAATGGGGGTATCGTCCAATTTTAGATAAAACTGCTGTAGATGAAAAAGCGACACTAAATAAATGGATTTTAGATAGAGCAGACAACCTAATGTATCGTTTTGGTCATCAACAAGCAGGAGGTGTTGTAGACCCAAGTTCTCAAACTGAAGATTTAGGAGATGATGCAATTAAAGCAGGTTCTTATGGAATTAAAAATTTACAAAGAATATTGCCTAATATAGAGAAATGGACGACAAAGGATGGTGAGAATTATGATGAAATGGCTACAATGTACGGACAGGTTCTCAGTCAGTTTAATAGATACATGGGGCATGTTACCGCAAATATTGGTGGTGTGTATGAATATTATAAAACTTCTGATCAAGAAGGAGCTATATACACTCATGTAGCGAAATCGCATCAAAAAAACGCATTAAATTTCATTAATAAAGAATTGTTCTCTACGCCTACATGGATGATTGATAAAAACATCTATGCGAAGACTCAATTTTCTGGAGCAATTGAAAAAATTGGAAGTGTTCAAACAAGAACCTTATACAATATTTTAGATTCAGGAAGAATGGCTCGTATGATAGAAAATCAAACCATGAATGGTTCTAAAGCATACAGTTTAGTTGCCATGTTTTCTGACTTAAGAAAAGGTGTTTGGTCTGAGTTATATACTGGAAAAACAATAGATACCTATAGAAGAAACTTACAAAGAGCACATATTAATCGTTTAGATTACTTGTTAAATACGGCAAAAAATCAACGAGGAGCAAATCGTGGATATTTTAAACAAAGTACTGTAAATATTGGCCAGTCTGATATTAAAGCAATGGTAAGAGGAGAGTTAAATAGAATAAAGCGCGAAATAAGAGCCGCTGTTTCTAAAGCGTCTAATACTACTAGTAGATATCATTTACAAGATGCTATTGCAAGAATAGATATGGCATTAGATCCTAAATAATAGCTGTTTTATACCCATAAAAAAAGCCTCGCAAATTGCGAGGCTTTTTTTATGGGTATTTTTTAGAACGGTAAATCGTCTGGTTCTTCGCTTGTTAAATCTGGGGCAGGCTGAAATTGTTCAGTTGGAGGAATTTGCGATGGAGCTGCTTGAGCTAAACTTTCTATTCTCCATCCTTGCACAGAATTAAAATACTTTGCTTCTCCTTGTGGATTGATCCATTCTCTACCTCTTAAGTTGATAGAAACTTTTACATCTTGCCCAACTGAATAGCTGTTTAATAAATCACATTTGTCTTGTACAAACTCAATCATGATCATTTGAGGATATTGCTCATCTGTAGTGACTACCAATTCTCTTTTTCGAAACCCATTACTTCCAAAAGTTTGAGTTTCTCCCATTAATTTAACTTTACCTATTACTTCCATAATTCTTATTTTAATAAAAGTACTTTCCAAGCACTTTCTAGATCGTTATTATCTAAATACTGTTGAGCAAATGTATGTTTTTTTACCATTTCTAAACCAATAAATTGAGGATGTTCTTTTGCAAAGTTATCAACATCTTGCTCAGTTGGCAAGAATGTGATATTTCCTAGCATCCCTAAATTATTCCCCGTTAAAACAGTACTATTTCTAATTGTTGAAGGAATTTGATCTACACCTACTCCTAATGTAGAAACTGGTTTTGGAATTTCAAAAAAACCTTCTCTAGCTCTAGAATAATAGTTCCCTCCTGCTCTTGCTACCAAATCTATTTTATGCTGATCTATCATTCCATCTGCATCTAAAACGGCCTCATGAATATGAATCTTCACTACTTCACAAACAATCAAATTCCCTGCACCACCTTCTGTACCTGTATAAATAATGTCTGTGACCTTGCATTCAAACTGTACTGGTGACTCTGCAACTCTAAAAGGTTTCACCTCATCTGAAGGGAGCATTGTAAATCCTGCTTTTTCAAATTCATTTACTCCTTCTGGATATTCTGAACTACTTAAAGACATTTGTTGAACAATGTCATAATTTACAACGTTTATGACTACTTCCTTAATTTTTTCAACATTTTGAAGGGTGTGCTTAGTCGTATTTCCACGAACTCTTCTGGCGGGAGAAAAAATCATCATAGGTGGGTTAGACCCAAATACATTAAAAAAGCTAAAAGGAGATAAATTAGGGGTTCCATTTTGGTTAATTGTACTAGCAAAAGCAATTGGTCTAGGTGCAATAGCTCCTAATAAATAGCCATGTAATTTGCCTGTTGTTATTTCTTTAGGATTGATGGAAAGCATGTAATAAATTTTCTTAGGTAAAGATACTATCAATTTTATAAATGAGTTATACAAGTGAATCTAGTATATTTGTTTGATGAGTTTTCTGAAAGACACCTTACTACTAAAACGAATTGTGATCACCATCTCGTTCTCTATTGTCACTTTAATTCTGTGGAATACCTATTCCTTTTTTAAGCGATTTAAAAATGAAGAGCGTTTAAAAATGGAAATAGTGGCAACAGCCATGAAAGAGTTTGCAACAAATCAAGACCTAGAGGCTGATGTTAGTTTAGAAGATAAGATCATTAAAAGCAATACTAATATTCCAATGATTTTGGTTGATGAAAATGGAAATATAGGAGCCAATTCTTATTTAAATTTAGATCCTGTTAAAGCAAAAGATCCAGCGTTTTTATTAAAACAGCTCGAAATTATGAAAGAGCAAAACAGTCCTATTGAAATTAATTTTGCCAAAAACAGAACGCAATATATTTACTATAGAAACTCAGATTTATTAAATAAGTTATCCTATTACCCGCTTGCATTAATTTTAATTCTGACGCTCTTCTTAACAGTAATATACATGATGTTTACCTCAAGTAAAGTTGCTGAACAAAATAAATTATGGACAGGTATGGCTAAGGAAACTGCACATCAAATAGGCACACCCTTATCTTCTTTACTTGGTTGGATCGCCATTTTAAAAATGGAAAATGCAGATGACAAATATGTTGATGAAATAGAAAAAGACGTCCATCGATTAAATACTATTGCCAATCGATTTTCTAAGATTGGTTCGCTACCAACCCTTAAAAAATTAGATATTATTGCGGTTACTAAAAATGCCTATGAGTATTTAGAGTACAGAAGCTCTAAACAAATCTCTTTTTCTTTTAATACTTCAGAAACCAATCTTTACAGTACTATAAATGACGAATTATACAGTTGGGTAATAGAGAATTTAATTAAAAATGCCATTGATGCCATGTTAGGGAAAGGCGAATTAGCTGTAGCGATAACAGCTGATGCTAAAAAAATAAAAATTGATATTACAGATACTGGCAAGGGAATGGCAAAATCTCAGTTTAAAAAAATATTTAAACCAGGATTTACTACCAAAAAACGCGGTTGGGGATTAGGATTATCTCTTTCCAAAAGAATTATTGAAGATTATCACAAAGGAAAAATAGTTGTAAAAAATTCTGAGATTAATAAAGGAACTACATTTCAGATAGTCTTAGATAAAATTTCTTGATATTTCTTTAGCCAAATCAACAAATTCATCATTAGTTAACTGCTCTTTTTCTTCAAAGCGCATATCATTCATGATATTTATAGGGATTAAATGTACATGAACATGGGGCACTTCTAAACCAATGACACTCATTCCAATTCGTTTACAGGGAACAGTTTTCTCTAAAGCTTTGGCAACTCTGTAAGAAAAATCCATCAATGCTGCATACCCCTGCTTATCTAAGTCAAATAACTTGTTAACTTCTCTTTTAGGGATTACTAATGTGTGCCCTTTTGTATTTGGGTTGATATCTAAAAAAGCAAGGTGGTTTTCATCTTCTGCAATTTTATAAGAAGGTATTTCTCCTGAAACAATCTTTGTAAAAATACTCATATCTGTCTATTTTTTATAAAAATAAAAAACGCTTTCCATTAGAAAAGCGTTTCATTCAACTATTTTTTTGTTTTTTATCTTGAAACTGCTGTAACCTCGAAGCTCATGATTCCATTAGGAACTTTAATTTCAACAACATCTCCCAATTCTTTTCCTAATAATCCTTTCCCAATTGGAGAATTTACAGATAGTTTTCCATTTTTAATATCCGATTCAGAATCGGCCACCAAAGTATAAGAAAACTCCATCCCGTTGGTGGTGTTTTTTATTTTGATAATAGAGTGAATTAATATTTTAGAGACATCTAACTGAGATTCGTCAATTATTCTTGCGCTAGCTACCACATTTTTAAGCTTTGCAATCTTTGTTTCTAAAAGAGACTGTTCTTCTTTGGCTGCATGATATTCAGCATTTTCACTTAAATCACCCTTATCTCTTGCATCAGCAATTTCTTGGGTAACCCTTGGTCTTTCAATTTGCTCTAGCTGTAATAATTCGTCTTTTAATTTTTTTAATCCTTCTGGGGTATAATAGGAAACGTCACTCATGATTTTTAATTTTTGAAACTTTTATAGTTGTTTTTCTAGTGCAAAAACAACCATCAATATAAAATAGAAAATCTCATTGCCTTTAACAGGATGAGATTTAGACTACAAATGTACAAAATATTTGTAAATTGTGCTCTTTTAAAACAACCTCCAAAAAATTGAATATGAAAAAAGTATTTTTTTTAGTAGCCACAGTTTTATTTCTAGGATGCACAAATAATGGTGTTGAGAACGATTGTTTTCCTTTTATAACTGTAAACGAATCTGTAAATCTAGACCTTCCTCAATTTATAGATTTGCAAGTGCCTGGTGGTTGGGCATACACAAGTGGTGGCTTACAGGGTTTAATTATTTACAATATCAATGGTGTTCAATTTAAAGCCTTTGACAGGTTATGCCCTGGGCAAAACCCTTCCTCCTGTTCTCAAATGACTGTAGATACTAATCTGAGAATTTTATGTCAGTGTGATGATAGTGAGTTTAATATTCTAAACGGTGCTCCTTTAACCGAAGGAGTTACTTGTTTTGCAAATGAATATTTGGCAGAAAACTTAAACGGTTCTCTTTTAAGAATCACCAATTTTTAATATATAACTAGACAATAGAATGCGTACTTTTGTTTCTCATATCAATACCAAGTTGTTTTGAAAAATTATTTTTCATCAGATTTTAAATTAGGTGTTCTTGGCGGAGGTCAATTGGGCAGAATGTTACTTGCCGAAACTCAAAAATTTGATATTTACACATGTATTTTAGATGCATCACATGAAGCTCCCTGTGCTCAAATATGTAACGAATTTCATATAGGGAATCTTCTCGATTTTGACACCGTTTATAATTTTGGGAAAAAAGTAGATGTATTGACTATTGAAATAGAAAATGTAAATATTGATGCCTTAGATCGTTTAGAAAAAGAGGGGCTCTCAATTTTCCCAAAACCAAAAAACATTCGGATCATTCAAAACAAAGCAAGCCAAAAGAATTTTTACAAAGATCATAATATCCCAACAGCAGCCTATTCTCACTACGCCTATTTAGAAGAACTTAAACACTCTTTTCAAAATAGCATTATTGAGTTTCCTTTTGTTTGGAAAGCCGCTCGTTTTGGATATGATGGAACTGGTGTTAAAATAGTTAGAACTTTTGAAGATTTAGAAAATCTACCAACAGGAGAATGTATTGTAGAAAAACTAATTCCGTTTAAAAATGAATTGGCTGTCATTGTTGCTAGAAACAACAATGGAGAGGTGACTTCCTACCCTGTGGTTGAAATGGAATTTCACCCAGAAGCAAATCAAGTAGAATATGTTATTTGCCCTGCAAGAATAGATGACCGTATCTCAAAAAAAGCAAGAGAAATTGCCTTAAAAGTTGCCGATGCTTTTAATTTTGTAGGATTGTTGGCTGTAGAAATGTTTCAAACACAAGAAGATGATATTTTAGTAAATGAAGTAGCCCCTAGAACTCATAATTCTGGTCATTATAGTATTGAAGCTAGTTATACAAATCAGTTTGAACAACACCTGAGAAGCATTTTAAACCTACCTTTAGGAAACACTGCCAGTAAAGTAGCTGGGATTATGGTTAATTTAGTGGGTGCCGAAGGACATACAGGAGCAGTTGTATATGAAAATATTGATGAAATTTTAAAAATTGACGGAGTTACTCCACATATTTACGGAAAAAAAATAACCAAACCATTTCGAAAAATGGGACATGTAACTATTGTGAATAAAGATATAGATAAAGCAAGAAAAGTTGCACAACAGGTAAAAGAAACAATTAAAGTAATCAGTAAATAACAAGGCATAATGGTAGGAATTATAATGGGAAGCGATTCAGATCTTCCAATCATGCAAGAAGCAATTGATATTTTAGAAACTTTTGATATTCAAATTGAAGTAGACATTGTTTCTGCCCATAGAACTCCAGAGAAATTATTTGAGTACTCAAAAAATGCTCACACAAGAGGTATTAAAGTAATTATTGCTGGTGCTGGAGGCGCAGCTCATTTACCAGGAATGGTAGCCTCTTTAAGCCCTTTGCCTATTATTGGGGTTCCAGTAAAAAGCAGAAACTCTATAGATGGATGGGACTCTGTGTTATCTATTTTACAAATGCCAGGAGGTGTTCCTGTTGCTACCGTTGCATTAGACGGTGCAAAAAATGCTGGTATCTTGGCTGCTCAGATTATTGGCGCATCAGACAAATGTGTGCAAGATAAAATCATAGCCTACAAAGAAGGCTTAAAAATAAAAGTAGCTCAAGCTTCAGAACGCGTAAAAAAATAATACTATTCACTCTTATTGTACCCACCAATGAATCCTTTACTAGAAGATTTTAACACTGCTCCTTTCTCAAAAATTTCAAGTACAGATTACAAACCTGCTGTTAAAAAAGCCATTGAAATTTGTAAACAAGAAATTGAAGCTATTGTCTCAAACCCTAGCATTCCTAGTTTTGAAAACACAACAGAAGCATTGGATTTTACAGGTCAAAAATTAGGAAGAATTACCAGTATTTTCTTTAATATAAATGCTGCAGAAACTTCTAAAGATATTCAAGAAATTGCCAAAGAAATTTCTCCTTGGTTAAGTGAGCTTAAAAATGACATCACCCTAAATGCGTATTTATTTGAGAGAGTAAACGCAGTTTATGCTGGTAAAGATTCATTGCATTTAACTACAGAAGAACAAATGTTATTGGAGAAACAATACAAAGGTTTTTCTAGAAATGGGGCAAATTTAGACGATTCAGATAAGAATAAATTACGCACAATAGATGCTCAATTATCACAACTTTCTTTAGAGTTTGGAGAACATGTTTTAGCAGACGGCAATGCTTTTGAAATGCATATCACCAATAAAGAAGAGCTATCTGGACTTCCAGAAAGTGTAAGAGACGCAGCTCGTTTATTAGCAAAACAACAAGAAAAAGAAGGATGGGTTTTTACCTTAGATTACCCAAGTTATATTCCTTTTATGACCTATGCAAATGCGAGGGAGCTTCGAAAAAAAATGGCGATTGCCTTTGGCAAAAAAGGTTTTCAAGAAAATAAAAACAACAATGAACAGGTTGTCTTAGCAATAGTTTCTCTCAGACACCAGCGTGCTCAGTTATTAGGCTATAAAACGCATGCTCATTTTGTTTTAGAAGAGAGAATGGCTGAAACTCCAGAAAAAGTGATTTCATTTTCTAATGAATTGCTCAAAAAAGCAACACCCGCAGCCAAAAGAGAATTTAATGCTCTTCAACAATATGCTAAAAAATTAGACGGTATAGATCAGTTGCAAAAATGGGATGCTGCTTATTATGCAGAAAAATTAAAAAAAGAAATTTTTAATTTAGATCAAGAAATCTTAAAGCCTTATTTTCAATTAGAACATGTTATTAATGGAGCTTTTAGTATTGCAACAAAACTATACGATCTTACTTTTGAGGAAGTCTTTACAATTGAAAAATATCATGAAGATGTAAAAACATATCAGGTTTGTAATAATAAGAAAGAGGCTGTTGCCATTTTATATGCTGATTTTCATCCTAGAGAAGGAAAACGAAATGGTGCATGGATGACTTCTTACAAATCTCAACAAATTAAAAACAATATCAATGAAAGACCTCATATTTCTATAGTATGTAATTTCACCAAACCAACCGAAACACAACCTTCTTTATTAACCTTTAATGAAGTAACAACCTTATTTCATGAATTTGGCCATGCGTTGCACGGCATGCTGGCAAACACTACCTACAATAGCCTCTCTGGCACCTCTGTATCTTGGGATTTTGTAGAGTTGCCAAGCCAGGTTTTAGAGAATTGGTGTTATGAAAAAGAAGCCTTAGAGTTGTTTGCCAAGCACTACCAAACAGGAGAAGTTATTCCAATGGAGTATGTAGAAAAAATTAAAGAATCAGCTAGTTTTCATCAAGGCATGCAAACACTTCGTCAGTTGAGCTTTGGCTTGTTAGATATGGCATGGCATGCAAGTGCTAGTCCAGAAAAAATTACCTCTGTAAAAGAATTTGAAAAATCTGTATTATCAGCAACTCAATTATACCCTGGTGTTGAAGAAAACTGTATGAGTCCATCATTTTCTCATATTTTTCAAGGAGGCTATTCTGCTGGCTATTATTCTTATAAATGGGCAGAAGTATTAGATGCAGATGCTTTTGCATATTTTAAAGAAAAAGGGATTTTTAATAAAGAAGTTGCCACCAAATTTAAAGAACATGTTTTGAGCAAAGGAGGTACTGAAAAACCCATGGTATTATACAAACGTTTTAGAGGCCAAGAACCAAAACCAGAGGCGCTATTAAAAAGAGCTGGTTTATTGTAAGCTGTTATTTTTTATTTTTTTCTTCAATCCACTTACTCATGTATTTTGTACTCTGTAAAGAATGATGCAACAACATTTTTCCTGTAAAATTGTTATTTCTATGTTGTTCTAAATTTGAGGAAATCTCTTGAAGTATTCTAAAAAATTTATTTTCCAATACTTCTTTATCATATATCGTATTAATAATTTCTATTCCGTGTTGCTGTGCCTGATTCCAAACCTCTTCATTGGTATACAATTCAACTGCTTTTACTGCAAACTTTTCTAAATCATCTTCAATAAAACCATTCCAAGGTAACTCACCACACATTCCTTCTGATCCAATACTGGTTGTTACAGAGGGTATTCCGCATTTCATAGCGCTGGTAAGCTTCCCTTTAATTCCTGCGCCAAAACGCAAAGGAGCTAGCAAAACTCTACTATTTTCAAGAACCTCAGCAGCATCTTCTACAAAACCATGAACATAAAACCCTTCTTGTTTGTTATTAAATTGAAAAACTTGTTGTGTTGGATACGCACCATAAATATGAATTTCTGCTGATGGAATTTTTTCTCGAATTAATTTCCAACTGTATTTTTTTAACTGTATGGTTGCATCTACATTTGGTGCATGTAGAAAATTGCCAATAGACACAAAATGATGTCTTTCATGAAACGGTTTCCAAGAATTATTTTTCTTTATTTTATTGAGAAAAAAAGGCAAATGATAGACCAAACTCTCATCTATTTTAAAGACTTCTTGTAAGAGCTTCATTTCAAATGTTGAGATAATTAAAGAAATATCACAACGATAAATTGCAGCTATTTCTCGTTTGGCTATTTCAGAATTTAAGAGCATATCATTGGTAAATTCAATCTCATTTTTAATAGCTTCCTGTCTGGTTTTACGTAAACAATGTAAATCTTCAGTATCTAACACGCGAAGTGCATTTGGGCAGGTTTCTGCAACTCGCCAACCAAATTGTTCTTCGGTAATGAATCTATCAAAAACAACAATTGTTGGATTTAAATTTAGCATATACTCATCAAAACTAGAGTTATTTAATGCTAAAGAGACCTCTGTTACTCCATAGTTTGTTAAATCTATAGAGTTTGGGTTCTTTTGTGAAACCGTTCCAAAAGTAACTTGCCAATCTTGTGATAAAAAAGATTGAATTAACTGAAGCATCCTACTGCCAGCCGCTGATGAATTTGGTTCTACCCAAACGGAACCTATGATAAAAACATGTTGCTTCAAATAGTTGATTTTATTCTGTATAATTCACAAAAATAATCTTATTTATTTTACAATTTTTACCTCAAGTTATATTTACAGTTTTAAGATGTTAATTCTATTAAAATTTTAAGAATAATGAGTACTTTTGTATCATTATAAATTCAATTAAAATGAAGTACGACGTCATCGTTATTGGTTCAGGTCCTGGAGGGTATATTGCTGCAGTTAGAGCCTCTCAATTAGGTTTAAAGGCTGCTATTATAGAAAAGTATGCAACCATGGGTGGAACCTGTTTAAATGTTGGGTGTATTCCATCTAAAGCATTGTTAGATTCTTCACATCATTACTACGATGCTGTAAAGCATTTTGAAGAACATGGAATCTTGATCAATCCTCCAAAAATTGATTTTGGAAAAATGATAGAGCGCAAGGCAGGTATTGTAGAACAAACTACAGGAGGAATTACCTACCTAATGGACAAAAACAATATTGATGTTTTTGAAGGAATGGGGTCTTTTGTAGATGCAACACATGTAAAAATTACAAAAAAAGACGGTTCTGATGAAACTATTGAAGGAACCAATATTATCATAGCAACTGGTTCAAAACCTGCTAACTTACCTTTTATTTCTTTAGACAAAGAACGCATTATTACTTCTACAGAAGCTTTAAAACTTCCAGAAATACCAAAACACTTAGTAGTTATTGGTGGTGGTGTTATTGGTTTAGAATTGGGTTCTGTTTACAAACGTTTAGGTGCAGAAGTAAGTGTTATTGAATATATGGACAAGATTGTTCCTGCTATGGATACTGATGTTTCTAAAGAACTTCAAAAAGTACTAAAAAAGCAAGGGGTTAAATTTTTTACCAGCCATGGTGTAAAAGCTGTGGAAAGAAATGGGAATGAAGTTACTGTAAAAGCAACCAATAAAAAAGGTGATGAAGTAGTCTTTAAAGGAGATTATTGTTTAGTTTCTGTGGGTAGAAGTGCTTATACAGCTGGGCTAGAATTAGAAAATGTTGGTATCAAAGTAAATGAAAGAGGACAGATAGCTATTAATGATCATCTTCAAACAAATGTGTCTAACATCTATGCTATTGGAGATGTTGTGAAAGGTATGATGCTTGCTCACAAAGCAGAAGAAGAAGGAGTAGTTGTGGCAGAAATGATTGCAGGACAAAAACCACATATAGATTACAATTTAATTCCTGGTATTGTATATACATGGCCAGAAGTTGGTGCTGTTGGAAAAACAGAACAAGAATTAAAAGAAGCTGGTGTAGATTACAAAGTAGGAAAATTTTCTATGAGAGCCCTAGGAAGATCTAGAGCAAGTGGAGATTTAGATGGGTTTGTAAAAGTATTGGCAGCGAAAGAAACAGACGAAGTTTTAGGAGTTCATATTGTAGGCGCAAGAGCGGCAGATTTAATTATGGAGGCTGCTGTTGCTATGGAATATAGAGCTTCTGCAGAAGACTTGGCAAGAATTTGCCACGGTCATCCAACCTATTCTGAAGCCATTAAAGAAGCGGCAAAAGGTGCTTGGGATGGAAAACCATTAAATGCATAAAACTTATGTAACATACATAATGATCGGAATTAATTTTCGATCATTATTTTTTAATAATACAGCAAAAATTAGTTTCTATTTTTGCCTCCGAAATGCAAAGAACAACTCGTACGTATTCAATTAAGTCTATTTCTAACCTCAATGAGAAATTATTGCAATGGGCGCAGCAGTATGAAACTGCGGTTTGGTTAGATTCTAACCACCACAACCAAGGGTACACTTCTTTTCATAGCATTCTGGCTGTTGATGAGTTTACAAGTATTCAAACAGATGTTGTGAATGCGTTTGAAAAATTAAAAGAATACCAATCTATCACACAAGATTATTTATTTGGCTACCTTAGTTATGATGTAAAAAATGCCACTGAAAATTTGACATCAACAAATAGTGATGGTTTAGGGTTTGCAGAACTATTTTTCTTTCAGCCCCAAAAAATTCTATTCGTTAAAAATAATAGCATTGAGTTTCAATACCTAACAATGGTAGATGATGAAATTGATACAGACTTTGAAGCTATTTGTACTCAAGAAATAAAACAAAAAAATACTGCTAGCACTCGTTTAGAAAATGGTGGAAACATTGTTATTAAACCAAGAATTCAGAAACAAGACTACCTTTTTAAAGTAGGTGAAATTTTAGAGCATATTCACAAAGGCGATATTTATGAAGCCAATTTCTGTCAAGAATTTTATGCAGAAAACACCCGCATTAATCCTTTAGATATTTATGAAGATTTAAATACTATTTCTGAAGCTCCTTTTGCCACCTTTTTAAAGATAGATAACCAGTATTTATTGTGTGCATCTCCAGAAAGATACCTAAAGAAAGAAGGTGCTAAAATTATTTCACAACCCATTAAAGGAACTGCTAAACGTTTGGTTGATCTTCAAGAAGATCAAAAAACTGCTACAGCCTTATCAAAAGATATCAAAGAACGATCAGAAAATATTATGATTGTAGATTTGGTTAGAAATGATTTGTCTAAATCGGCTAAAAAAGGAAGTGTAAGAGTAGAAGAATTATGCAAGGTCTCTTCATTTAAACAAGTACATCAAATGATTTCTACAGTGGTCTCTGAATTAAAGGATGATGTTCATCTTGTAGATGTAATTAAAGATACATTCCCTATGGGAAGTATGACGGGGGCTCCAAAAATATCTGCCATGAAAATTATTGAAACCCTAGAAGAAACCAAACGCGGGTTGTATTCTGGAACAGTAGGCTATTTTACACCCATGGGCAATTTTGATTTTAACGTGGTTATTAGAAGTATTTTGTATGATTCAGAAAAAAAGTATCTTTCATTTTCTGTAGGAAGTGCCATTACGGCAAAATCTACACCAGAAAAAGAATATGAAGAATGTTTATTAAAAGCAAAAGCGATGCAATTTGTCTTAACAAATTCTAACGAACTATGATTCCAGATCAAGAAGAAAAAATTGAGGCTGTGTATAAAAGCCTTACTGAAAAACCAACAGAACAACTTTTATTTAATACATTTTTAAAAATGTATCCTGAAGCATGGAAACAGCTAAAAATTACCTTTTCTAAATTTAAGAGAAGTAAGCAATTTGGCAAAACCATTCCTTTGCCAAGGCCCGAAGAATCGCTTCGAAAAAGTATTAGAGTTTGGCTAAAAAAAACTAATGATGACTCATAAAGAATTTAATTTTCATATTTACAAAACTACTTTTTATGGTCAATGCTGGAAAGCAAAAAACACAAAAGCTGTGGTGGTTTTGGCGCATGGAATGGGCGAACACTCAGAACGCTACAAACATGTGGCCAAAAGATTAAATGACAATGATTTTTCTGTTGTTGCTTTTGATCATTTTGGACATGGAAAAACAACTGGAAAACGCGGTCACAACCCAAGCTTTGAGGCTGTTTTAGAAAGCATTTCTATGACCATAGAAAAAGCAAAGGAACTTTTTCCTAACATACCAGTTTTCTTATATGGACATTCTATGGGTGGAAATGCTGTGATTAATTATGCTCTTAAAAAAACAACTCCTTTACAAGGAATTATTGCCACAAGTCCTTTTTTAAAATTGGCTTTTGAGCCACCAAAGATTAAATTAGTTATTGGAAAGTTATTGCAAAAACTAGCACCGTCTATAACAATGGGAAATGAGATAAACCCAACTGATATCTCTAGAGAGAGAATAGAAGTTGAAAGGTATATAAATGACCCTTTAATACATGCTAAGATTAGCCCTAACTTCTCTTTAACTTTTATTGATTCTGGAAAATGGGCTATTGAAAACGCACCTAAACTAAAAAGCCCCATACTATTACTACACGGAACAGGTGATAAAATTATTGATTATAGAGCAACAAAAGAATTTGCCAACAATTCTGATAAAGCAACTCTAAAACTGTATGAAAATGGGTATCATGAATTACAAAACGATTTGTGCAAAGAGGAAATGCTAGAAGATGTTGTAAACTGGATAAGTTCTCAACTTTAATTTCCATATTTTTGTACCGTAAATGCTCAAAAAATTTAAACAACATCTTCATCAAAACTTTCCTTTACTAGAGGATGGCAAACTTCTTATTGCCGTTTCTGGAGGAATAGACAGTGTTGTTTTGGCCCATTTATGTAGTCAATTAGACCTTAGCTTTTCTTTATGTCATTGTAATTTTAACCTACGCGGACAAGAAAGTAATGATGATGAGGCTTATGTAAAAGAATTAGCGAAAAATTTACAAGTACCTGTATATACTAGCTCTTTTGAAACAGAAAAATATGCAACAAAAAATAAGGTTTCTATTCAGGTAGCTGCAAGAGATCTTCGTTATGCATGGTTTTATGAGTTACTAGAAAACAAACTGTATGACTATGTTTTAACAGCACACAATACTAATGATAATTTAGAAACTTTTATTATTAATCTAACAAGAGGAACTGGTTTGGAAGGTTTTACGGGTATTCCCCCCATCAATAATAAAGCTGTGAGACCTTTGTTGGCTTTTTCTAGAGATGACATTACTCTATTTGCTATTAAAAATGAAATTGTCTGGAGAGAAGATAAGTCTAATGCAAGTATAAAATATATAAGAAATAAAGTGCGTCATAAAGTGATTCCAATTTTGCAGGAAATAAATCCTCATGTTTTGGAAAGCTTTCAAAACACCTTAGAATATTTAAATGAAAGCCAGTCTATAATTAATGATGCCACAAAAAATATTTCTGAACAAGTTGTGAGTTACAAACACAATTTATTGACGTTAAATTGTAAAAAACTAAACGAACTCCCAAACAAAAAAGCCTATTTGTATCAACTCTTACACACCTACGGTTTTACTGCTTGGAATGATGTAGTTGATTTAGTTTCTGGGCAACCAGGGAAGCAGGTGTTTTCAAAAACACATCGCTTACTTAAAGATAGAAACTTTCTAATTTTAACAACAAATAATCAAAATCTAACAGAAAAAGGGCCATTTGTTATCAAAGAAACTAGCACAGAAATTTCGTATCCTATTAAGCTAACTATTCTAAATACAACAGATAGCACGCCAGAAAATAACCATCAAATTATTATTAATAAAGACTTGGTAACTTATCCCTTATCTTTGAAAAAATGGCATCATGGTGATGCTATGCATCCTACCGGAATGACAGGTAGCAAAAAAATAAGTCAGCTTTTTAAAGACAAGAAATTATCGTTACTAGACAAAGAAAAAATCTGGTTGCTTGCAGATGGCAAAGATCGTATTATTTGGGTCATTGGTCTTAGACAAGATCGTAGGTTTACTGCAGATAAAACAGCCACCAATCGATTAAAAATATCGTTTATATCATGAAAAAATTAGGCACGCTCCTTTTGTTGTTTTTTGCATTAAACAGCCTTGCTCAAATAGAAAACAATCCTGCTATTATTAGCACTTCTGTAGAAAAAATATCAGACACAGACTACAATTTAATCTTTACCGTTAACATCTTAGATGAGTGGCATTTATATTCTCAATACAATCCAGAAGATGCTTCATTACCCATGGAAATTTTGGCAGCAAAAGGTGCTACAGGTTTTCAATTAATTGGAAAAGCAACAGAAAGCAAGACCTATAAAGAATATAGTGATACTTGGGAAAAAGAAGAGATTTTCTTTAAAGAAAAAGCAATTATTACGCAAAGAATACAGCTTACCAATACAACTATTACTAGTGTAAAATTAAACTTTTTTGCGCAGGTTTGTAAAGAGGTGTGCATTCAAATTGAAGAAGACTTTAGCTTTTCTTTAGATGGAAACGCTATAATAGATGAGCTGGTTGAACTAGATGAAAAAAGTATTAGACTCTCTAAGCTATTAATACTTGATTTAAAAAACAAAGCGCTTTTAAAAACTGATGTAGACAGAAATACACAAGAAAACGAAAGTCTGTTTACTATTTTTTTATTGGGTTTTATTGGCGGCTTACTAGCCTTGCTAACACCATGTGTGTTTCCAATGATTCCTTTAACTGTTTCGTTTTTTACCAAACAATCTCAAAGTAAAGCCAAAGGAATTAGCAATGCCATTTTGTATGGTTTTTTTATTGTGCTTATCTATATTCTATTAAGTCTTCCCTTCCACTTTTTAGACAGCTTAGACCCAGAAATTTTAAACACCATTTCTACCAATATTTGGTTAAATATATTCTTCTTTGCCATCTTAGTATTCTTTGCTTTTTCTTTCTTTGGATACTACGAGGTAACATTGCCAAGTTCTTGGGGAGATAAAATGGATACGGCTTCTAACGTAGGTGGTTTTATTGGTATTTTCTTTATGGCCCTTACCTTAGCTATTGTCTCTTTCTCCTGTACTGGCCCTATTTTAGGCTCTTTACTGGCAGGCTCTTTAACTGCAGATGGCGGAGCCATGCAACTAAGTGCCGGGATGACAGGTTTTGGATTGGCTTTAGCACTGCCTTTTGCCTTATTTGCCTTGTTTCCTAATTGGTTAAAATCTTTGCCAAGCTCTGGTGGATGGCTAAATACCACCAAGGTTATTCTTGGCTTTTTAGAACTAGCTTTTGCTTTTAAATTTTTATCTAATGCAGATTTAGTAGCCCATTGGGATCTCTTAAAACGTGAGGTTTTTATTGGTATTTGGGTGGTAATTTTTATAGGATTGGCACTGTATATTTTCAAAAAAATTAAATTTTCACATGACGGTGCAGATAAAAAAATCTCATTCTCTAGAGGCTCTTTTGGAGTTCTAATAATTGCATTTGTTGTGTATCTAATTCCTGGTACTTTTAAAACTCCTAGCTGGAATTTAAGCTTGTTAAGTGGTTTTCCACCTCCACAATTCTATAGTATCTACGAGCAAGAAAACGATTGTCCGCTTGGCTTAAATTGCTACAAAGATTTTGAGGAAGGCCTGGCTGCTGCAAAAGCAGCAAACAAACCTATCTTATTAGATTTTACAGGATGGGCCTGTGTAAACTGTAGAAAAGTTGAAGAAAATATATGGAGTGACCCAGCTATTTACACACTATTAAAAGAAAAGTATATCTTAATTTCTCTGTATGTAGATGACCGTGAAAAATTGCCAACAGCAGCGCAATTTAAATTTAAACGAGCCAACGGAAAACTAAAAGATATAGAAACTGTTGGAGATAAATGGGCTACTTTTCAAACGGTAAATTTTGAAACGACTTCACAACCCTATTATGTGCAAATGACAGCAGATTTACAGATCTTAAACCGTGCAGAGCAATACACAGATAAAGACACTTACCTTAGTTGGCTACAAGAAGGAATCTTACAATTTAACAATGACCAATAAGCATAAAGAAATACTTAGAATTGGTTTGCCCTGGGGCATTGGTATGTTTGTTTTGTTAACTTTTTTACTTCCATTTATAAATGGGCAAGACATTACCCTTAAAAAAACACTCATTGCTTTTCCTTGTTGGATGTTTGGCGGACTGCTGTTTGGATATGCCATGAATAGATGGCTTCCAAAAGAAAAATAAGAAATTACTTTTACAACGTTTTCGTAGAAATTTCAATAGAAACAGTATCTTAGAATGGGTTTTTATGTAATTTCACTGATCAATTTTTTACCTATGTCTAGCGCACTAAAACTCTCTAAATTTAACGATAATGTAGTCTCAAAATATCAGATATACAACAGTATATTTATGACTTTACCTTTTGATTCTATTAGCAATACTGGGGTTTTACTCCCACTTTTTCATGAAGTGTGTAAAAAAGGATTCTCACTAGGAGAAAACCCAACACAAATTGTAGATTATTTCTTTAAAAAATACCAAGAAAACCCTTCAGAAGAAGAAAAAGTACAACTCTTATTTCGTTTTATACAGTATATAGAGCGTCAGATTGTATTATTTGATGCCATAGAAGATGCAGAATTTCCGATGGTAAATAATATGGATGGTATAGGAACCTTAACCAGCTCTAAAGAAGCTGCCTTCTCTCAAAACAAAAAAGAAGAATTACAGCAATACCTTAAAGAGTTTAAGGTGCGTATTGTACTTACAGCGCATCCAACGCAATTCTATCCTGGCAATGTTCTAGGAATTATTACAGACTTAGATAAGGCTATTCAGCAAAACAATTTACTACTCATAAAAAATTTACTAGCTCAGTTAGGAAAAACACCATTTTTTAAAAAACAAAAGCCAACGCCTTATGATGAAGCGGTTAGTTTAATTTGGTATCTAGAAAATGTCTTATACCACTCTGTAAGTACTATCTATAATTTTGTACAGCAACATATTTACGATGGTGAAGTGCTAAACAATGAAATTATAGATCTTGGGTTTTGGCCCGGTGGCGACAGAGATGGAAACCCATTTGTTACTACAGAAATCACCTTAAAAGTAGCCGAAAGATTGCGCCAGACTATTCTTAAAAACTACCATAAAGACATTAGACAGTTACGCAGAAGACTTACGTTTAAAGGGATTGAAGAAATTTTAATACGCATAGAAAAAAGGCTAAACAAGCACTTTACAAAAAGCTATAAGGTTGTCAATTTTTCATCAAAAATTCTTCTAGAAGAGTTAATGAAAGCACGCGTAATTTTAATTGAAGAACACAAGTCATTGTTTTTGGAAGAATTAGATGATTTAATACACAAGGTTTCTATTTTTGGATTTCATTTTGCCACCTTAGATATTAGACAAGACAGCAGAGTACATCACAATGCCTTTACCAAGATGGTAGAAGAGTTATTAGACACTAAAGACACTACGTTTCCATCCAACTATTTAACATTGTCTGAAGCTGAACAAGTAACAGTTCTCTCCGAGATTAAAGGAGACATAGACCCGAATCTATTTTCGGATGATATGTTGGTAAAAACACTAAAATCTATTCAGGCCATTAAAGAAATACAGTATAGAAATGGAAAACGTGGTGCCAATAGATATATTATTAGCAACAACCAAACTGCCTTAAATGTGATGCAAACGTTTGCCATGCTAAACCTCTCTGGTTTTGGCGAAACACTTCCGGTAGATGTAATTCCTTTATTTGAAACGGTAGATGATTTGCAAAATGCAGAATCGGTAATGAGAACATTGTATGCCAACCCTTCGTATAGAAAGCATGTAAGCCAACGAAAAGACAAGCAAACCGTAATGCTAGGATTTTCTGATGGTACTAAAGATGGCGGTTATTTAATGGCTAATTGGTCTATTTTTAAAGCCAAAGAAGCACTTACATCAATTTCTAGAGAATTTGGTATTGAGGTTATTTTCTTTGATGGCCGTGGCGGACCACCAGCGCGTGGAGGAGGAAAAACGCATCAGTTTTATGCCTCTTTAGGCCCTACCATAGAAGACAAAGAAATACAACTTACCATACAAGGACAAACCATTAGTTCTAATTTTGGAACTTTAAACTCTTCTCAATTTAATCTAGAACAGTTATTAAGTTCTGGGATTAAAAACGAAGTGTTTCAAAAAGATCAACTAAGTGATGCCCATCGTGTGATTATGAATGACATGGCAGCTACTAGTTATGAAACCTATGTGGCCTTTAAAAACCACGAGAAGTTTTTACCGTATTTAGAAAAAATGAGTACGCTGCAATACTATGCAAAAACCAATATTGGAAGTAGGCCAAGCAAGCGTTCACAATCTGACACCCTAGATTTCTCAGATTTAAGAGCCATACCCTTTGTAGGGAGCTGGAGCCAGTTAAAACAAAATGTACCAGGTTTTTTTGGCGTTGGAACTGCCTTAAAAAAATACGAAGATAGGGGAGAATTTGACCAGCTTATAGACTTTTACAACAACTCAGACTTTCTAAAAACACTCTTAGAAAATAGTGTGATGAGTTTAACAAAATCGTTTTTTGAACTCACGGCTTATATGGCAGACGACGAAGAATTTGGAGAATTTTGGAAACTTATTTACGAAGAATACAAGACTACCAAACGCTTGTTGCTAAAAATAGCAGACCATACAGAACTCATGGAAAACTACCCAGACGGGAAAGCTTCTATAGAAGTACGAGAAGATATTGTACTGCCTTTGCTTACCATACAGCAGTATGCTTTAAAAAAGATACAAGAAATTTTAGCTAGTAAAAGACCGTCTTCGAAAGAATTAGATACCTACCAAAAAATGGTCACGCGCTCGTTATTTGGTAATATTAATGCTAGTAGGAATTCTGCTTAATGTGTTTTAAGTAGATCTATGAAACAACGAATTAAATATTTTGAGGTTAGTAGCATCAATAATCCTACTTTTAAATTCAAACGAAAAAATTTAAAATAGTATATAACAAAAGAAATAAATAATGATAATAATTATTTTTTGAAATTATTATTTTTTGATTCACTTATATCATTTGTACATTTAACAAACAACTCACGAAACAATTAGTGAGTCATCATCACTTGCCTCTTTTCTGTAAAATCTCTCGAAAGATATCCAGATGGATATCATCCATCAACCTATAAAATAGGACTAATTACTATTTTATCAAATAATAATTCACCCTTCAACACCTTAAAATTAAATTATAATTTTCTATTGTAAAAGTATGGTTATCAGCTAAACAGAAATTTTACAGAAAGTGCACTCAAAAAACATTTTGAGATAAAAAATAAAAAAATTAGATATTTTATAAAAAAATTAACTTTTATACAGATAGTAAATAAATAGTATTATTGCCCCTAAATAAATAATACATTTTTTTTATTTGATGACATTTAAATTAAATCTATTAAATGTTTTTTTTATAATTTCAAATCAAAAATATCATCATGATTTACTATGAAAAAAATAGTTACACTTTTAGCTTTGATTGTTGCATTTATAGGTAAAGCACAAATTGCTACCAGTAGTACAACAAATAGCGGAGCCACTGCTTCTGCGATTGGACTACAAACAACAGCAAGTGGAGTTGCTTCTACAGCAATGGGGCGTGAGACATTAGCAAGTGGACACTACTCTACAGCTATGGGGCATCTAACAACAGCAAGTGGGGAATCATCTACAGCAATGGGACGTGAGACAGAAGCAATTGGAAACTACTCTACAGCAATTGGATTCCTAACAAATGCTGATGGAGGTAGCTCTATAGCAATGGGGCGTCAGACATTAGCAAATGCATTATACTCAACAGCAATGGGATGGCAGACAACAGCTAGTGGAAATTCTTCTACAGCAACAGGATATCTGACAACAGCAAGTGGGGAATCATCTTCTTCAATGGGGCGTGAGACATTAGCAAGTGGACCCTACTCTAAAGCAACAGGATATCTGACAACAGCAAGTGGAGAAGCATCTACAGCAATGGGACGTTCTACATCTGCAACTGAATTAAATGCAACTGCAATGGGATGGCAGACAACAGCTAGTGGAAATTCTTCTACAGCAACAGGATATC
>OJIK01000041.1_pt1 | contig 47696 bp, 42 predicted proteins | sample 1595571 | NCBI WGS metagenome assembly OJIK01 (sample SAMN05416791, study PRJEB24817) | seawater metagenome | isolation source: Sea water | place: Canada:Atlantic | collected 2013-11 | reverse complement strand
ATCAATTTACCTTTGAAGATCTATTCTTTAACATCGGTATACGTGTGGATCGTTTTGATGCCAACCAGTCGGTTTTAGCGGATCCTTTCGTTTTATATCCTACTTACACAGTTGGTGATTTAGATGCTACCACATTATCTGGATTTACTGTTCCTAATGGGATTAGTAATGATGCAGTAATCTATGTGGATGACCAAGAAAACCCTTCCTCAATTGTTGGATATAGAGATGGGTTTACATGGTATACTGCAGACGGCGATGTAGAAGCGAACCCCAAGAATATCGCGGATTTAAGTGGAGGAATTAAGCCATTTCTTAAGGAACCTGGTATTGATCAACAAAAACTATCCGTTACAGCAAATGAGAGCTTTAATGATTACGCTCCTCAAGTGACTGTTTCTCCTCGCGTCTCTTTTCAGTTCCCTATTTCGGATGAGGCAGAATTCTTTGCTCACTACGATATTTTGGTTCAGCGCCCTGATCCGGGACTTAACAGATTCAACCCGATCACTTACTTGCAACTGGAGAATGGTCAAAACGGTAATTTCTTAGCAAACCCGGATTTGAAACCACAACGTACCACCGATTACGAAATCGGTTTCCGTCAAAAATTAAATGATAACTCAGCATTGAAACTTAGTGCCTTCTATCGTGAGATGCGTGATATGATGCAAACCTTAAGCTTTACAGAGGCTTATCCTATTACCTATATCGCTTATGGGAACTTAGATTTCGGTACGGTTAAAGGATACACAGTTGCGTATGATTTACGTAGAACTGGAAACGTTAGAATTAATGCTAACTACACGTTACAGTTTGCGGATGGTACTGGATCTGGTGCAAATTCCGGAGCAAATATTGCACGTTCAGGCCAGCCGAACTTACGTTATATCCTTCCATTGAGTTATGATTCTCGACACCAAGTTGTAATGAATATGGATTACCGTTACGGAGGAGGACCTGCTTACAACGGACCTGTTTGGTTTGGCCAGAGGGTTCTTGAGAATTCAGGAGTAAACATTGTCCTTAATGGTAATTCAGGTACACCTTATACACGTCGTTCAATTGCCTATGGACTGACGGGTACTCAAACACCAATTACCGGGAATATTAATGGTTCAAGACTGCCATGGAGCTTCCGTGTGGATGCTACAGCTAACAAAGTTTGGAACTTTAAGGAAGGCGCCTTCAGTAATGTTGAACTGTATGTTCAAATATTGAATGCATTTAACACTCAAAATATCCTGGGTGCGTATTCTTACACAGGATCACCAGACGATGATGGATACTTGAGTTCACCACAAGGTCAAAACGCAATCCAATTTCAAACTAACGCACAATCATTCGCAGACTTGTACAACATTAGCTTAGCAAATCCAGGTTTGTACAGCTTACCACGTCGCGTTAGGTTAGGTGTTCGTTTAGGTTTATAATTAAGAAGCATTCGAAAAAAAGCATATGAAAAGAGTATATCTCCTTTTACTATCTACAGCTTTAGCACTGCCATTATCTGCACGTGAAGTGCAGTCGGCGGGAAAAACTAATGGCTCAGCATCTTCTTCAGGTTCAATGAAAACTGTCGAGGAGCTTTGTCAACCATCTAAAGCGCAGAGTGATTTAAGTATTAATAACGTTCGTGCTACTATTTTAGGTGGCGGTGACATGTGGTGGGATTTGAACACTGCCCGTTACGAGGTACCAAAGGGTTCCAATAAACACTCTATGTTCGCAGGTTCGCTATGGCTTGGTGGGGTAGATGAGGGAAACCAATTAAAATTGGCTGCCATGACGTATCGTCAAGCCGGTAATGATTATTGGCCAGGACCTTTAACCACTGATGGTACTGCTTCCACCAATAAGGAAATTTGTGATAAGTATGATACGCATTGGATCATATACCGCGAGGAAGTTGATATTCACAAGGGTTGGTTAGAATGTTTGGCAGATCCAAACTGTAATGATGTGGAACTTTTCCCAGGATACGAAAGCCAAATCCCACAGAGCATCAAAGAATGGCCAGGAAATGGTGTGGATGGTGAACTTCCTTACCAATTGGCCCCTTTTATTGATCGCGATGGGGATGGTTATTATGACTACTTGGTAGATTATCCTGCGTATGATATTGACAAGGAATTTGATTGTCGTGATAAAGAGACGGATGTTCTTTATGGTGATCAAACAATCTGGTGGGTTTATAATGACCGTGGAAACGTTCATACAGAATCTCAGGCAGGCGCATTAGGTTTCGAAATCCGTGCTCAGGCATTTGCGTTCTCTACGAATGATGAGGTGAATAACATGACGTTCAATAATTACCGCATTATTAATCGTTCCACCTTCCGTTTAACAAACACGTACTTCTCTACATGGTTTGATCCAGATTTAGGGAATTATACTGATGATATCATAGGTTGTGATATTGCGCGTGGTTTGGGATATTGTTACAATTCAGATACCGAGGATGAAGGTCCATTGGGATATGGTTTGAATCCTCCAGCAGTTGGTTTTGATTTCTTCCAAGGACCTTTTGCAGATTACTTCGACGGTTTAGATAATGACCGCGACGGATGTGTGGATGGCGTGAAAGATCCGGAAACTGGTCTTTGTGTTGCTGAGGATCCTGCTACGGGAGTGAACGAGCGTATTATCATGAGTCAGTTTATGTATTACAATAACACGGCATCTCCTATTTCAGGGAATCCAGATAACGCTACTCATTTCTATAATTACATGCGGGCTTTATGGAAAAATGGCTCTGAATTGATCATTGAAACACCTTCAGGTCCTGGTGATCAAGGTAATGGTGATGGTTTCGTTGCGTCGGGTGCTGGAACATCTACTCGTTTTGCATATCCAGGTATGTCATATGATACTACGGGTGCTTATCCTCCATATGCGCCAGTAGACTGGTGGGAGTCTCCTGCCAACCAGCAAGATAAGCGTGGTCTGCATAGTGCAGGTCCTTTCTCTTTAGCACCTGGTGCATTGAATTTTGTAACCACTGGTGTGGTTTGGGAACGTGATCTCATTAATAATGACTTATTCGCATCAGTTGAGAAAGTAATTATTGCGGATGACAAGGCTCAAAAGCTGTTTGATAACTGTTTCCAGGTTCTTAATGGTCCTGACGCTCCAGATGTAAACATGCAGGAACTCAATCGTCAGATTATTTTGAAGTTGACCTATGGTCCTGGAAGTAATAACGAAGGATTCTCCTACAGTGAACGCGATCCACTAATTACAGTGAGTGCAGACGATCGCGATTCAATTTTAAATGTGAACCCAAACTACTTTGATTATAAGTTCGAAGGTTTCCAAATTTATCAGTTGTCTAACAAGGATGTTAGTATTGCCGATATTTATGATCCAACACAAAGTAGAATGGTTGCGCAGTGTGACATCAAGAATGGTTTAACCCAGCTGATTAATTGGGAGGTTGATCCAGATTTAAATGCGCTGGTTCCTCAAGACATGACATTGACTTCAAATAACGAGGGTGTGTTCAGTTCCTTCCTTATTTCAGAAGATCAATTCGCGATAGGTAATCGTGACTTGATTAATCATAAAGAATATCACTTTACGGTAATTGCCTACGGACAAAACCAGTTTGAAGAGTTTGATCCAACCATTGCTCCTGGTGGTCAAAAAATCCCATTCTTGGCTGGACGTAGAAATATTAAAACATACACGGCGATTCCACATGAGATCGACGCTGAAAAAGGGGGGACTATCCAAGTTGCCCAATATGGCGACGGTCCCGAAATTACTCGTTTAGACGGTATTGGAAACGGTGCTGGTGAGCTAGAGTTACAGCCGGAGGAAGTTGCTAGAATTCTGACTGGTTATTCAACGGGCCAGCCCACATATATGGGTGGTCTTGGACCAGTTGCCATAAAGGTGATTGATCCGTTGGAAGTTAAAGATGGACAGTACACACTTTCTTTCGATGAGTCAAATAGTAATGCTAATTGGCAAATTGTAAATGGTGATGGACAGGTCATAGCTGAATCGGATACCACGATTTCTTTTTACAACGAGCAAATCATTCCTGCTCTTGGTTTATCGGTTGCCATACAGCAGCCAGAAGCACCAGGTGGAGATGATGATGGGACTTATAACAACGGTATCATTACGTCTGAAATCATTTATGATGACCCTTCTAAGGAATGGTGGTCTGGAATCGCCGATGATAAAAGCTACTCTCCGTATAATTGGATTTTGGCAGGAACAAATAATAACCCTACGGAACCACCCGCAACATTGTACTCGGATCAAAGTGGGGATTCTAAAGGTTATTTTGAAAATATAGTAGAGGGTACTTGGGGCCCTTATATGTATGCTTCAGGTAACAATCGTTTGGTGGTAAATGGCTTTGATAATTATGGAATGGGCCCAGCAGTTACCATCGGGAGAAACTTGAACGATGCCTCAGATTTACATTCAGTAGATATCGTGTTTACTGCCGATAAAAATAATTGGACTCGGGTTCCTGTATTTGAATTGGCTGAAGAACCGGGCTTAAGTGAGCATGGTGATAAAAAATTGACACAGCGCCAGGATACCTCTTGGACTCTTGCCAACGGTGAGTTAAAGCGTGCGCCAAACTTAGCCCCTGGATGGTCCTACTTCCCGGGTTACGCTATAGATGTAGAGTCTGGAAAGAGACTAAACATGGCTTTTGGTGAAAATTCGTGGTTGCCAGGTGAGAATGGAAATGATATGTTGTGGAATCCAACGGATCGTGAATTCTTACCACCAGGGAACAATGTGAATGGTGGTTATGTCTTTGGCGGCCAGCACTACATTTATGTTTTTGCAGATGAAGACCGCATCGGTGGGACTCTTGAGGACCTTGAATACAAAGGTGGTGCAATTGCCGATTGGCCTTTAACAGACATCATGGAGGATTTGGTTAAAACCGGAGGATTGGGAAATATTGCCCGTGCAAATTTCTGGAGAGCTTGTCGTTGGGTTGGTATGCCTACCCTACGACGAGGGATGGAGTTTGATCCGTATACGGAGCTTCCGACAGAAACACGTATCAGGATTCGTATGAATACTCCTTATCAGAAAAGAGAATTGGCCAGTGCTTCGAACGAAGGCAAGCCAGAATTCCTTTTCAATACAAGTAATATCGCCACCAAGACTTATGTAGACTCCGTAGGTAGTTCTAAGCTTGAAACGATACGAGTAGTTCCTAATCCTTATTATGGATTTAGCTCCTATGAAACCTCACAGTTAGATAACATTGTGAAGATCACTAACCTCCCAGAGATTTGTACGATAAGTATTTTCACTCCAAGCGGAACATTAATTCGTCAGTACAGAAAAGACAACAGTATGACTTATCTAGAATGGGATTTAAAGAATGCTTATAATGTCCCGATCGCATCTGGTGTTTATATCATCCATATTGACGCGGGTGATTTAGGTGAAAAAATTGTGAAGTGGTTCGGTGCTTTACGCCCAGTGGATTTGAACTCATTCTAAGCGAAGAAATAAGATGAAATTAAAATTATATATCACTACGCTCTTTTCTGTTGCACTTATAGGATCTGCATTTGCAGGAAATCCGCAGCGCGCAGGTTCTGCAGGAGCATCGGAATTACTGATTAACCCTTTTGCTCGTTCTGCCGGTTGGGGATCAGTTAATGTTGCAGGTGCTTCCGGTATGGATGCATCGTTTGTAAACATTGCAGGCATTGCTGCTTTCGACGGAAACTCTCAGGTCACCTTCAATAATACGCAATGGCTTGTTGGTGCAGGTATTGCTATGAATTCTGCAACTCTAATTCAGCGTGTAAGTGACGTCGGGGTTTTGAGTTTAGGTCTTTCTGCCTTTGACTATGGTCAATGGGAAGTAACTACAGAAAATCAACCAGAAGGTACAGGAGCAACGATCAGTCCACAAAGTTTGATTATCAATCTGGGCTATGCTCAGAAGTTTACGGAAAACATCTATGGTGGTGCCAACGTGAAATTATACAGCAGTACCATTTCTAACCTAAGTACCAGCGGTGTTTGTTTCGATGCAGGTGTTCAGTACCGTACAGGTGTTGATGACCGCTTTAAGTTTGGTATTACCTTACGTAATGTCGGACCAGGGATAACGTATGAAGGTGATGGGTTTGGTGTTACACTGCCAGTGCCTACTCAAGGTGTAGCTTATTCACAAACATTCGAAAGTCGCTCTGCGATCTTTGAGCTGCCTACTTCTTTGAGTATTGGTGGTTCTTATGATTGGGAATTGGAGAATGGTAAAGTTACTGGTGCATTAAACTTCACTTCTAATGCATTTGAAAAGGATACTTATCACGCAGGGCTTCAATACAGTTTAAAAAAACTATTTGAGGTGCGCGTAGGTTACAAGGCATTCGATAATAGAACAGATGGTACGTCAACTTCTGCAATTTCTGGAATTTGTGGCGGATTTAGCTTTAACGTTCCTACGGGTGAGGATGGTAGCTTTGCCATTGACTATGCCTATAGAGGAACCACCTCTGCATTTGGTGGAATTCACACTATAGGTGCAAGAATCAATTTGTAATAGAGAAATAATATACCTTTGAACAACAAAAGAGGCCCTTTGGGCCTCTTTTGTTGTCAATACCTAATCTTATGTCACTAATAAATTACTATACAGCAGAGGGCTTGAAAAGGCTCCGCGAAGAGTTAGACTACATGAAGTCTACAGAGCGCTCGTCTATCTCAAACCAGATCGGGGAAGCCCGTGATAAAGGGGATTTGAGTGAAAATGCAGAATATGATGCTGCTAAAGAGGCACAGGGTATGCTTGAGATGAAGATTTCTAAACTTGAAGATGCCTTAGCTAATGCCCGCGTTCTTAACGAGGAGAACATTGATCTTACTAAAGTTGGTGTTCTTACCAAAGTCAAAATCAAAAACTCGACTAATGGTGCTATTATGACGTACAGTTTAGTCGCTGAAAAAGAGGCCGACATTAAGCAGAATAAAATATCCGTAAGTAGTCCTATTGGCAAGGGTCTTCTAGGAAAGAAGATAGGAGAGATCGCAGAGATCGAAGTTCCAAGAGGTGTGATGAGTTTTGAGATTCTAGAAATCGCTACTGCCTAAAGCCAACGATCATGTCGAGTGTTTTTACGAAAATCATTAATGGCGAAATTCCCTGCTATAAAGTTGGTGAGGACCTCGCTAACATAGCTTTTCTAGATATTCGTCCACTACAGAGAGGTCATTTACTGTGTGTTCCTAAAATGGAGGTAGACGAGTTGTATGAACTACCCCAGGAGGCGTATGATAGTTTGATGAGTTTCTCTCAGCGAGTGGCTAAAGCCTTGAAGTTATCTGTACCATGCAAGCGTATAGGTTCTATGGTTTTAGGAATGGAAGTTCCCCATGCCCATATTCATTTGGTTCCTATAAATGCTGAAAGTGAATTGAGCTTTACCAATGGGTATCTAAGTTTTACTCAAGCTGAGATGTTGGAATTGGCTTCGACTATTTCAGACGCTCTGGATTCTGTTGAATAAACGTTGACCATCCTGCGCTTTTCCCTTTAGAGCTGGTTTTTTTTCCGGCTCCATGTTTTGGAGAAGGGATACCTGAGTTCTGATGGTGGTGACAAATGGCCACAGCTAATGCATCAGAAGCATCTAGATATTTATGTTCAACGCCGGGATACATGGCCTGCAGCATACTACTGACTTGTTCCTTACTGGCATTTCCGTTGCCTACAATACTTTGTTTTATGAGTCTTGGGCTGTACTCAAATACGGGTATTTGCTTAGATAATGCTGTTGCCATGCACACGCCTTGAGCCCGTCCTAACTTTAACATGGACTGTACGTTCTTACCGAAAAATGGCGCTTCGAGTGCCATTTCATCAGGTTTGTAGAGCTCTACAACTTTACTAAGCTCGTTAAAGATGGACGCTAATCGGGTGTAATGATCAAGCTTGGGATTGAACTTCAGGACGTCTAAGGTTATTGGCTTGACCTCGCCTTTAATGATATGAACGATACTATAGCCCATTACGACGGTACCTGGATCTACACCTAAAATAACCTTCTCTATTAACGACATGTCTTATAGTAATAGTCCAATTATCCCGGCAGTGTAAAGAGAGGCCATGGTACCTGCAATTAATGCTTTAACACCAAGTTCGCTTAATTCCTTTCTTCTAGAAGGTGCAAGAACTCCAATTCCACCAATTTGTATTCCGATACTAGAAATATTAGCAAAGCCGCAAAGCATATAAGTAGCGAGTATTACGGAACGCTTTGACTCAAATAGACCCTCGTTTCGCATCTCGGTTAGACTCACATACGCATAAAACTCATTAAGTATGGTTTTCTCTCCTAGCAACTGGCCTACAAGCATGATGTCTGCGGATGGCACCCCTAATAACCATGCAAAAGGACTCAGTATCGATCCTAATATGAATTGTAAAGAGAAGGAATCAAATTGACCATTAGTGACATTAGCCGTCCAAGCATTTAGACCTGTCCATTCACCCAAGGTGTTTATCATCATATAATTAGCACCATAAACAAGTGCCACAAATACGAGTAACATTGCGCCTACATTTACAGCTAGCTTAACTCCTTGTGTGGTTCCATTAGAAATAGCGTCGAGGGCATTTGCACCCATAGATTGTTTACTGATTTCAGCTACATCTTTTACTTTCTCAGTCTCAGGAAGTAAAATTTTCGCGCTAATTATAGCGGCTGGCGCGCTCAGTACAGATGCTATAATGAGGTGTTTGGCAAACTCTATTTTATCAGCTTCGTTAGCGCCGCCTAAATAGCCAATATATGCTGCTAGAACACCACCAGCGATGGTTGCCATGCCACCACTCATTAAACATAAAAGCTCTGATCGAGTCATCTTTTCGATGTAAGGCTTGACCAGCAATGGTGCTTCAGTTTGACCTATAAATATATTTCCAGCGGCAGCCAGCGATTCGGCTCCAGAGAGATTCAATGTTTTGCGCATGACCCAAGCCATCACTTTTACCACTTTTTGAAGAATGCCAAAGTAATAGAGTAGTGAGGTTAATGCTGAGAAAAACACGATGGTAGGCAGCACTTGAAAAGCAAATAGGTATCCGTAACTTTCTGTATTAGTAACGAGTCCACCAAACAAAAATTCTGAACCCTCTCGGGTAAAATCTAAAACGGTTACAGCAGCAATACTAAACTTGTCAAACGCCCAGGAAAACCCAGGAACTTTAAGTACAGCCACCGCTAAAAGAAATTGAAGTCCCAAGCCTTTGAGTACAGTCCACCAATTAATGGCTTTTTTGTTTGAACTGAAAAGCCATAGTATTACCGTTAAAACGGCGATACCCAATAAAGTGCGTAGGATTATCATGTGAGTTTATCTATCTTATCTCTTAGTTGAGCTGCGCGTTCGTAGTCTTCGTCTTCTACGGCTTTATTCAAGTCGCTTTCTAAATCTTCTATTGTAGGGCTTTCCTGAGACAATGACTCATCGTCATCAGTCATCATCGGATCGTCAATGTCGGCAGATTTTTCCTCTTGGTCATTTATGCCTGCTTGTTCTAGAATATCATTTGTAGCGAATATAGGGCATGGAATACGGACTGCTAAGGCAACGGCATCTGAAGGTCTCGAGTCAAAAATCATCTCGACTCCGTCCTCTGTTAGACTATAAATAGATGCAAAAAAGACTCCGTTTACTAAGCGGTGTATAACCACTTTAGTAACTATGACCTTCAATTCATTGAGCATATTATGCCAAGTGTCATGAGTCATCGGACGTGGTGGTGCCACTGACTTCTCCATCGCGACTGCTATGCTTTGGGCTTCTGCACCGCCTATTACAACGGGAAGCTTACGACCTTGTCCTTCCTTTTCGGCGAGGATAAGTGCATAAGCTCCTGACTTACCTTGACTGTATGATAAACCTTTTACAGTGATTTCTATTTCATGCATTATTGATCAGCCTTGAAGGCGCGCAAGGTGTCCACTAATTTAGGGACAACCTGAAAGGCATCACCAACAATTCCGTAGTCTGCAGCTTTGAAGAATGGTGCTTCAGGATCTGTGTTTACGACAACAATTGTTTTCGATGCGCTTACCCCAGCAAGGTGCTGTATGGCGCCAGAAATTCCAATGGCAATATACAGATTAGGGTTGACTTGAATACCGGTTTGTCCTACGTGTTCGTTATGCGGACGCCATCCAATATCACTGACTGGTTTTGAACAAGCTGTTGCGGCACCTAATACGTCTGCCAACTCTTCTATCATCCCCCAATGCTCAGGTCCCTTTAAACCACGTCCAGCACTGACTACTACGTCTGCTTCTGGAAGCGCAATTTTACCGGAGGCAATGGTTATTTCTTCGATACTTAAAAGATCATGACCCTCGGCTTGTGTTTCAGTGACGTTACATGAGGTAGGGAATTCTTGTACACCAATACTGTTCGGAACGAAGCAAATAATTGGCATTTCGCCCGACAGTTCAATCGTCTCTATGCCCTTCGAAGAAAATGCACCTCGCTTAACCGTTAATGGAGAGGTGCTTATTGGGGTTGAAGTGGTATTACTACTTAATGCACCGGAACTGAGTGCTGAAAAAGCAGGAGCAACAGATTTTCCGAAATTTGTCCCGGAAATCACCACGCCTGAAGCATTTTCAATGAGAGCTCGAAGCTGTTGTGCTAGACCGAATCCTGTTTTTTCGATTTCAAACCTGAGTACGTTATCCGCACCATAATCTCCCAAAACTGATGGATTGGAAGCTGCGGAACTCGTGAGTGCGGTAACTGTAGTATTTAAAGAATTGGCCCAAATTTTAGCATAGGAAACCGCCTCAAAAGAGGATTTTTTATATGCGCCATTCCAGTCCTCTACATAAACAAATATTGACATAGCTAATTAAGAGTTAAATGGCTTTCGCCTCTTCGTGTAACAATCGGATCAATTCCTCCACATTCTCCGGGTCAATCATTCTCACCGCAGTTTTCACCGCTGGTTTGTCGAATGAAACCGACCTAGTGGCAGGGGTCCCTTCAATAGCCACCTCTATTTTCAATGGTTTGGAGCGGGCGGACATAATGCCTCTCATGTTTGGAATACGAAGGTCTTTTTCTTCGACTAAACCCTTCTTACCCCCAATGACCAAAGGTAAATTGGCTTTAAAGATTGCGTGGCCGCCGTCAATTTCTGCTTTCGTTGTTGCCTCAGAGCCGCTGAGATCTAATCCAACACAAGCATTTGTGAATGGCAATTGTAGTAAAGCTGCGATCATTGCGGGCACTTGCTGTCCGTTATAATCGATACTTTCTTGTCCACAGATGATGAGATCGTAAGAATTTGCCGAGATGTGGTTCTTAATGTTTTGGGCTACTGTGATTGCGTCCGAGGGGATGGCATCTATTCTTACTGCTTGATCAGCACCTATAGCTAATGCCTTGCGCAAGGTGGGTTCTGTTTCAGGACCACCAACGTTCAATACGGTGATTGTCCCGCCTAGTGATTCTTTTAAATGCAATGCTTTGGTGAGACCAAACTCATCATAAGGATTAATGACAAATTGGATACCTGCGGCATCTAAACTACGGCCATCACTGGTAAAGTTGATTTTTGCCGTAGTATCTGGTACATGACTAATACAAACGAGGGTATTCATGTTATCAAAGTTTTAATCTGCTACTAATTTACTATGCACGCATAATATTTCCAAGCTAAATCGTTCTAAAAATCTAAGAATTACTAATTCAACAATACGACTTCATAATCAATGAAAACTTTGTGGTGACTATCTGTGTTCTTTGAGTGATTGATAAGAAATATGAGGAAATTAACTTCTCTACCTATTAAAATGAGCGTACCTCCACAATGCATGTTATATTTGCCGTCCTGACACATCTTTTACTATGAAAACGATACAGTTTAGAGAGGCCGTTTGCGAGGCCATGAGTGAAGAAATGAGACGCGACGAAACCATCTTTTTGATGGGAGAAGAAGTTGCTGAATACAATGGAGCCTACAAGGCTTCAAAGGGAATGTTAGACGAGTTTGGAGCGAAGCGTGTGATAGATACGCCCATAGCTGAGCTTGGTTTTGCAGGCATCTCAACGGGTGCTGCAATGAATGGACTCCGCCCTATTGTTGAGTTCATGACATTCAATTTCTCCATGGTGGCTATTGATCAAATCATCAACAATGCTGCTAAAATGAAGCAGATGTCAGGTGGCCAAATCAATGTTCCTATTGTCTTTAGAGGTCCTACGGGTTCTGCTGGTCAACTTGGAGCGACACACAGCCAATCTTTCGAAAGTTGGTTTGCCAACTGTCCTGGATTAAAAGTGATTGTTCCTTCTAATCCTTACGATTGTAAGGGTCTTTTAAAAAGTGCTATTCGTGATAATGATCCTGTGATCTTCATGGAAAGTGAGCAGATGTATGGAGATAAAGGTGAGGTCCCGGAGGGTGAATACTTACTTCCAATTGGTGTAGCTGATGTCAAACGCAAAGGAACGGATGTAACTATTGTTTCTTTTGGTAAGATCATTAAGATCGCTTTTGAAGCTGCTGATATTTTAGCAAAAGAGGGTATTTCATGTGAGATCATTGATCTACGCACGGTACGCCCTATAGACTATGCAACGGTTATAGAGAGTGTAAAGAAAACCAATCGATTGGTTTGTCTTGAAGAGGCGTGGCCATTAGGCTCAATAGCTACAGAAATCACCTACAAGGTCCAACAGGAGGCGTTTGACTATCTAGATGCACCCATAAAACGTATCACTACTTTAGATACACCCGCTCCGTATGCTCCCACCTTATTAAAGGTCTGGTTGCCGCAACTTGAGCAGGTTTTAGACGCTGTAAAATCAGTGATGTATATTAAATAATCAAGACGTTTTTATTGGCTTTGCACAATAACAACTCAATCGCTTATATTTGCAGCCCTTTCCACGAATGTGGGGAGGGCTGATTATATTAAATCAAACCATAGTTTAAGACAAAATGGAAAATCTCATTTACTTGGTACCAATGTTTGGTATCGTTGGACTTATTTACATGTTCGTGCTACGCAATTGGGTACTAAAGCAGGATAAGGGAACAGAAAAAATGGCAAAAATTGCCAAGTACATTAAAGAGGGTGCCTTGGCATTCTTAAATGCAGAATACCGCATTTTAGCAATTTTTGTTGTGATTGCAGGAATATTATTGGGAGTTGTTTCTTCCATAGTTCCCTCAACACACTGGTTTATAGTTGTTGCATTTGTCATAGGTGCGGTCTTCTCTGCAGTGGCAGGAAATCTTGGAATGCGTATCGCAACGGATACCAACCTAAGAACAACCCACGCTGCTCGTACTTCTTTGCCTCAAGCCTTGAAAGTTTCTTTCCGTGGTGGCACTGTAATGGGCCTTGGTGTTGCTGGTATGGCTGTATTTGGCCTCAGTGTACTTTTTATAATTCTCATGAATTGGTTTGTCACAGGTGGCGAAGCGGAATTCTATGGGCAAATGACGATCGTTTTGGAAGCTTTAGCTGGGTTCTCTTTAGGAGCTGAATCTATTGCCTTGTTTGCACGTGTTGGTGGAGGTATTTATACCAAAGCTGCGGATGTTGGTGCTGATCTTGTAGGAAAGGTCGAGGCGGGCATTCCAGAAGATGATATACGTAACCCTGCCACCATCGCAGATAATGTTGGTGATAACGTAGGTGACGTAGCTGGAATGGGAGCTGACTTGTTTGGTTCTTATGTTGCTACGGTTCTAGCGTCTATGGTATTAGGTAACTATGTGATTAACGATCACTACAATTATGGTGCTGGGAAAGACTTTTTAGAAAATTTAGGCCCGATAATGCTACCCCTAATGATTGCTGGGGTAGGAATCATATTCTCCATCATCGGTACTTTATTTATTCGCATTAAGGACAATAGCGCTAAAGAGCCAGAGGTTCAGCGCGCATTGAATATGGGTAACTGGATATCTATTGTTTTAACAGCAATTGGTTCTTATGTTTTAATCAAAATGCTATTGCCTGAGACGCTTCACATGACTTTCTTCGGAGAAGGTACTGCGAGTAATCCAGAGGGGTACAAAGACGTGACTCAAATGGCCATTTTCGGTGCGGTTATGGTCGGATTGGTTGTAGGCGCTTTGATATCCTACTTTACAGAATATTATACAGGACTAGGTAAGAAGCCAATTCTTGACATTGTTCAAAAATCTGCAACAGGTGCTGGAACAAATATTATTGCAGGCTTAGGCGTAGGTATGATTTCTACCTTTGCTCCGATCCTTCTTTTTGCAGCAGCCATATGGTCTTCCTATGCGTTTGCAGGATTTTATGGTGTAGCAATTGCCGCATCAGCCATGATGGCAACTACAGCAATGCAATTGGCCATAGATGCTTTTGGACCTATTGCGGATAACGCAGGAGGTATCGCAGAGATGAGTGACTTACCGGATGAAGTTCGTGAACGTACGGATATTTTAGATGCAGTAGGGAACACAACAGCTGCTATAGGTAAAGGATTTGCTATTGCTTCTGCAGCACTTACTGCTTTGGCATTGTTTGCAGCCTTTGTAACTTTTACAGGGATTGATGGTATTAATATTTTCAAAGCTCCAGTACTTGCGATGTTATTTGTAGGTGGTATGGTGCCAGTTGTGTTCTCTGCGTTAGCAATGAATGCAGTAGGTAAAGCAGCTATGGAGATGGTGAAAGAGGTACGACGTCAATTCAAGGAAATTCCAGGCATCATGGAGTACAAGGCAGAGCCAGAGTACGACAAGTGTGTTGCGATTTCCACCAAAGCATCTTTAAGAGAAATGATGTTGCCTGGTGCAATGACCATAGCATTTCCTTTAGTCGTTGCTTTCTTGCCGATGTTATTCGGTTACTCAAGTCAAGACTCGGCTGAGATGTTGGGTGGATATATGGCAGGTGTTACCGTGTCTGGTGTTCTTTGGGCAATTTTCCAAAATAACGCAGGTGGTGCATGGGATAACGCTAAAAAGTCATTTGAAGCTGGAGTAATGATTGATGGTGAAATGACTTACAAAGGTTCTGAAGCTCATAAAGCTGCGGTAACCGGAGATACAGTAGGTGATCCTTTTAAGGATACATCAGGTCCATCAATGAACATCTTGATTAAACTAACTTGTTTGGTAGGCCTAGTGATTGCGCCAATTTTAGGTGACGGACATGAAGAAGATCCAAAAGCACACGTTGAGCGGATCGAAAATGTTGCAATGTTAGCTAATCAAATCTTCGAAATACAGGACCAGAAGTTAACAGTAGAAGGACCTATATATTCAGGACCGGCAATGGCTACATCTCTAACGGTTGATGTGGAAAGTGGACGAGCTACCCTTACTATGGACGTTGAAGAAGAAGACTTTAGCGGTTCATTTGAAGCACTAGAAGGCGATACCGACGGTCAAGTGTTTGACTTCAATGGCATCTTTAGTACGACCAATGGTGAAGAATTTCCTGCGATAGTTCACTTCATGAAGAATGGAGAGAATTTAGAAGAGTTCTTTCTGATGATTCAATAGAATACGAGAACATAGATTACGAAAATCCCCGAACGCATGGCGTTCGGGGATTTTTTTATAAAACATCCTTATCTTGGTAAATCACCAAATGCGAGAATGATGCGTTGGTAAAATGCTATGAGATTGTGATAACCATCTATTGGAAGAGTACAAATGTTCAAAAGAAATGACATTACTCATTTCCGAGTATAGCATTCTAATGGAGGAAGAATATATATCCCGAAAATCAATTGAGATAAGAGAAAGTATTGTTTTACCACTGCTGGTTACTCAACAATACGCTTTGCAGAAAATCGAACAAGATTCTAGCCATATAAAGAATTACCAAAAAATAGTTGAACGATCGTTATACGGAAACATAAATGCAAGCAGAAATTCAGCTTAAATAGCGAATCGAATTTGGTAATAATTAAGATTTTAAGAAAACAAAAAACAAAATTCACTCATGACAAATGCTTTTATACGCGGAACAGGTTCTTATGCTCCAAAGAACATTGTTAAAAACGATTTTTTTCAAAACGTCGGTTCTTCAGATAAATGGATCTATGAAAATCTTGGAATCAAAGAACGTAGAATTTCTGTAGGTGAAACCACCAGCGATCTGGCCTATAAAGCAGGCTTAGCAGCTATTGAGGATGCCGGCATACTTCCTGGAGAAATTGACCTTATTATATTGGCGACCGCAACGGCAGATAGATTGGCTCCTTCTTGTGCGTGTTTCGTTCAAGAAAAACTCGCCGCTAAAAATGCTGTCGCATTCGATATTTCGGCAGTGTGTTCGGGCGCCTTATTTGCCACTGCAACAGGAGTGCAGTTTATAAAATCAGGTATGTATAAGAATGTTCTTATAATTGGCGCAGACACTTTTTCCAATATTACAGATTGGTCCAGAAGAGATGCAGTATTTTTTGGTGATGGTGCAGGTGCTATTTTGCTTTCAGATACCACAGAAGATAAGGGGTTCCTCGATTTTATATTACACACTGACGGCACGGGAAAGGAACACTTTACCATTCCGGCAGGTGGGTCTGAAACACCTACCACGCAAGAGAGTATCGATAAGGGACAGCATTTTTTTCAAATGAACGGACATGAAGTATACAAAACCGCTATTGAAGTGGTGCCGAAATGTATTTCTGAAATATTGACCAATAACAATCGTACGATCGATGAAATCAAATTCCTCTTACCTCATCAACCAAGTATTAAAATTCTAAAAGAAATCGCAAAACGTGTAAACATGCCCTTTGAAAAGGTGAAAACTAACATGGATAGGTACGCTAATACTTCAGGTGGAACAATTCCAATAATTCTAGATGAAACCTTTAAAAATAACGAATTAGAAAAGGGGGATCTATTGTTGTTTGCCGCAGTGGGGGCCGGCTGGACTTGGGGAACGGCGTTGTATAAGTATTAAGTCAATTTTTTATTCTTTTTTAACACATTCAATATGTTTTCTAATTCAACATTCTTAATCACAGGTATAGCCGACAAGCATTCTCTTGCAATGTCTGTAGCAAAAGAAATTATTAGGCAAGGTGGCAAAGTAATCTGCACTGGATTAGGTGTAAGCCAATACCATTTAAATTTATCAGATAAAGCAAAAGCGTTTCTTGAAAAGAACTTTCAAGATTTTAAACAGTCAGTACATGAGGAATTAGGAGATGCCTCAGTAGAAATTCTGGACGTAACTATTGACGAAAACATAGATTATTTTTCACGCACGCTTTCAGAAAGAAAAATCAAATTGAATGGGTTCCTTCACGCAATTGCTATGGACAAAACCATCCGTCATAAAAAGGTAAAACCTTTATTGGATGTTACGAAAGAAGAGTTTTGCGATACCATGGATGTTTCTGCCTATTCTCTTATTCGGCTTTCGCACTATTTGTTGAAGCATAATGTACTGCAAATAGGAGCTTCGATATGCTCATTGAGTTATATCGCAGCAGCTAAAGTTACTTTCCACCCTTATAGAAATATCAGCATTGCTAAGGCTGCTTTAGAAAGAATTACAATAGAGTTAGCGGATGAACTGGGGAGATCACATAACATCCGCGTCAATGTTGTTCGGTTTTCGCCCTATATGGGAAGCAAAGCAGGCAACGCAACCTTAGAAATTAAAGATGTTGAGACTTCCAACACAATGAGTCCTCTGGGAAATGCCAGACCGATGGATCTTACGTATGAGATCGTTCATTTATTTAGACCAGACCTTAGGATTACAGGAGAAATAAGGCATGTTGATGGGGGCTATCATATTACGGGATAGACGATAAGTTAAACTCACCTGTTGAAATTTTCGCCGCAGCGAGCTCATAGGCTTTTATCACATCCCTTTGTGTTGTGCCTGGTAGAATGCGCGTATTACAAACTACCCTCGCGTTCGTAGGAACAACGTTATCTTTTATCCCAGCACTAATCATTGTGGCAATTGCTGTATTATTCGTTAGGGCCCTTCCCGTATTTGACTTTTGGTAGGAGGAAAGAATGATCGAGTTCGTCAACGGTCTAAGGGCGAAAATAGTTTTCCTACCTAAGGACATCTCGGGTCCAAGGTGGGTAATGAAATCTTCTACCGGATCTGAAAATTGCGCTTGGAAGATTTTATCACTTTGAATGTACGTCACAAACTCTGCGGCTTTTGCTATTGCGTTTTCGCGTTCAGGCATACTACTATGACCACCGGCGAGATTAAAGTTCACTTCTATGGAGAGATATCCTTTTTCTGCAACCCCTATTAACGCGATAGGTCTATCTTCTAGTCCAGGAACACTTCCTATTGATATGATCCCACCCTCGTCTAAAATAGCTTCGAAGAAAAGGTTGTTATCTCGACAATGTTGAGCAACCAAATTAGCGCCACCGTTGCCTCCTATTTCTTCATCTTGCCCTAGAGAGAAATAGAGATTATTTTCTGGTATCCAACCCGTTTTCAGCATGGATTCTAAGGCTTCTAAAGTGCCCAGAGCAGAGCTTTTATCATCTAGCGCCCCTCTGCCATAGATGTAACCGTTTTCGATTGTACCGTCGAACGGTCCTTGATCCCATTGCTTAAGACTTCGTTGGTCGACAGGCACGACGTCAACATGTGAGATCAGTAAGTAGTTCTGTGCTTTACTCGAGGATCCGTTTAGTTTAATGAGCAGGGTATATTGTCCGAAAGTATCAACTTCGGCGTTAGCCCATAGGTAGGGATAGTCGTGGTTTAATTGTGCCAGTAACTCTTCAAAGGCACTACTGTCTATCATTTCAGGGACCTGTGATATGGTTTTGAATGTAAGAGCACTGGCCAGTCGTTGCTCGGATGAGTCTATTCTCTCAGGAAGCTTGACAGTAACATCAGTATGGTAGTTGTCCTGCACTGAAAAGAGTAGGAGAGGCGCTGCTGCAGTGAGCGCAATAATAACAAGTAGAGAGGCCAGAAGGAATTTTTTCATAATGCTGTTGCTAAGTATGCCCTTTGTAACTTTGTCTAAAATACAATCAGATGTACATAGGATTACTTCACCTTCACCACTGGATGCCATTTTTGTGGCTATTGCTAATGCTGGTGGTCATAGTTCAGAATTTTCTGGTTTGGAAATCAGATAAACAATTCACTGCCAGCTTGGCGAGACAGAATAAAATCACTTTGATACTCACTCATATTCAGGTAACTGTTGGTCTGTTGATGTTGATTGGTTTTAATTTAGACATATTTCAGGATATGGGAAGTGTTATGGGGGACGCTGCCATGCGTTTCAAGTACATTGAGCACCCAGCAACCATGTTGATTGGTGCGGCGTTAGTGACCGTAGGTAACGCAAAGAGTAAGCGCAGCCAGCAGGACAAGGACAAAGCGAAACACATCGTGATATGGTTTGGCATTGGACTTTTGTTGATGGCTACGAGATTTCCTTGGTCAGAATTTCTACAAGGAGCATAATCTCTTATAGAATTATATGTTAGAGCTTAAAACTAAGAAAGCGCCTAAAAGGGAACGTTGTATCCTCATAGCGGTGATTCACCAGTTACAAGATGAGGAAAAGACGTTCGAATATCTCGAAGAACTTCGCTTTTTAGCTGAAACGGCAGGAGCGGACACTGTACATACGTTTACCCAAAAACTCACCAAAGCGAATCCAAAGACTTTTCTGGGAACAGGGAAAATGGAGGAGATTACAGGTTATGTAAAGGCGGAAGAGATTGACATGGTCGTTTTTGACGATGAACTCACACCTTCCCAACTCAAGAATATTGAGGCTCTTGTTGGGGTCAAGGTGATGGACCGAACAAACCTGATTCTTGATATTTTTGCTGCAAGAGCTCAAACATCCTACGCCCGTACACAGGTAGAATTAGCCCAGTTGCAATACCTTCTACCTCGCTTGACGAGATTATGGACTCACCTTGAGCGCCAAAAAGGTGGTATTGGGATGCGTGGTCCTGGAGAAACTCAGATTGAAACAGATCGAAGAATTATTCAGCAGAAAATTGTCCTGTTGAAGAAGAAGCTCGAGAAGATTGACTTGCAAATGAGCACCCAACGAGGGAACAGGGGTAAGCTAAGCAGGGTGTCTATCGTAGGGTATACAAATGTCGGAAAAAGTACTTTGCTGAACCTGTTGTGTAAAACGGATGTTTTGGCTGAGAATAAACTTTTTGCAACACTGGACACTACCGTTAGAAAGATCAACATAGATAATTTGCCTTTGCTGCTGACAGATACTGTTGGCTTTATCAGAAAACTTCCTACCCAGCTTGTAGAAAGCTTTAAATCAACCTTAGATGAGGTCAGAGAATCTGATGTGCTTTTACATGTAGTGGATATCAGCCACCCAAATTTTATGGATCATATCGAAAGTGTAAATACGATTTTACAAGAGATTGATAGTTTGGATAAACCAACGATCATGGTCTTTAATAAAATTGATGCATACACCTTCGAAGAGGCCCATGAGTTTGATCTAGAATTGACTTCTAGAAACTATGATTTGGAGCATTGGAAACGCAGTTGGATGAATAAAATTGGTGAGAGAGCCGTTTTTATATCTGCTCAAGACAAAAGTAATATTGATGAATTGCGCCGTACCCTATACAGAGTCACTGCTGAAATTCATGCAACAAGATTCCCATTTAATACATTTTTGTACTAAAAAAATCAACTCATTATGAGTAGCAGATCGATAAAGAAAAAAGATACCCTTCATTATCACCAGTATCCTAAACCGGGTAAAATTGAAGTGGTTCCTACCAAGCCTTCTAACTCTCAAAGAGATTTGAGTATAGCGTATTCACCTGGAGTAGCGGAACCTTGTATGGAAATCGCAGCGAATCCTGAAGATGTATACAAGTATACTGCTAAAGGTAATTTAGTTGCGGTGATCACAAATGGAACAGCGGTATTGGGACTAGGAGATATAGGTCCTGAGGCTTCCAAGCCCGTCATGGAGGGAAAAGGAGTGCTCTTCAAAATATTTGCTGATATCGACGTGTTTGACCTAGAGTTAGACGCGGCTGATCCTGATAAGTTTATCGATACTGTCAAAGCCCTCGCACCTACTTTTGGCGGGATTAACCTTGAGGACATTAAGGCGCCAGACTGTTTTTACATTGAAAAAAGATTAAAAGAAGAGCTGAATATACCGGTCATGCATGACGACCAGCATGGTACGGCGATCATTACTTCAGCAGCACTTCTGAATGCGCTGGAAATTGCGGACAAAAACATTGCAGAGGTGAAGGTTGTCTTCAACGGCGCTGGTGCTTCAGCGATTTCTTGTGCGAAGCTATACCTCTCTTTGGGAGTGACTTCAGAGCATTTGTTTATGTGTGACTCTAAAGGTTTGATCACAGCATCAAGAGAAAACCTTACTCCAGAGAAGGCACTATTTGCGCAGGAACACGAACCATGTGGCTTATCTGATGTGATGAAAGGTGCTGACGTTTTTGTTGGTTTGTCAAAAGGAGGAGTGGTCTCTAAGGAAATGGTCAAGAGTATGGCCCTTGATCCAATTGTGTTTGCTTTAGCGAACCCTGACCCCGAAATAATATACAAGGATGCCATGGCGGCTCGTGAGGATATTATTATGGCTACTGGCAGAAGTGACAATCCAAACCAGGTGAATAATGTGCTTGGTTTCCCCTTTATTTTTCGCGGAGCGCTTGATGTACGAGCAACCGCTATCAATGAGGAGATGAAACTTGCTGCAGTCCGAGCGATTGCTGAATTGACTAAAGAACCGGTTCCAGAGATGGTCAACCTGGCTTATGGAGAGAGTAATCTCTCTTTTGGAAGAACATACATTATCCCGAAACCATTTGACCCAAGGTTAATAACTACCGTAGCTCCTGCTGTTGCAAAGGCAGCTATGGACTCGGGTGTGGCAAAGAACCCTATTACTAATTGGAAGGCGTATAACAGAGAGCTAAGTGACAGACTGGGCCGCGATGACAAATTCCTTCGATTACTGAACGAAAACGCTAGTATTAAACCCCAAAGAGTTGTCTTTACCGAGGGCGATCAATACAGGATTTTAAAAGCAGCTGAGATACTCTTGAGTGCTGGAACAGCGGTACCCATCCTCCTAGGTCCAGAAGACCGTATCCATGAGATTATAGAGGAGTATCAACTCGAGCTACCAGGGGTACAGATTATTGATGTGCCTAAAGAAAGAGCGATGCGTGAAGAGTTCGCACTTAAATTATATGAGTTACGCAAACGTCGTGGATGGACCCTTGCGGAGTGTAAATCAAAGGTTAAGACCAGAGATTACTTTGGTAGTATGATGCTTAGAGAAGATAAGGCTGATGCACTTATTAGTGGATTAACCGTGAAATACGCTACAGCACTAAGGCCGATCCTGAGAACGATTGGCACAACTGAGGGCGTGAGTAAGGCTGCAGGGATGTATATCCTACTCACAAAACGAGGTCCAATGTTCTTTGCTGACACAACTATTAATCTCGACCCCACGGTGGAGGACTTGGTTCGAATGGTACTTAACGTGGCAGATACCGTTCGCAGAACGAACATCACACCAAAAGTAGCCCTGTTGAGTTATTCGAATTTCGGATCGAGTGATGGACCAGATGCCGTTAAAATGTCCAAGGCTAGTGCGATTTTACGCAAGGAGCATCCCGACTTGATTGTTGATGGTGAGATTCAAGCAAACTTTGCATTGAGTCCTGAATTAATGGAAGAGAGCTTTCCGTTCTCTGACCTGGTAGGTCATCGTCCAAATGTCTTCATTTTCCCAAATCTTGCAGCAGGAAACATTACCTATAAGATGCTCCAAAGTTTTGGTGCAGCTGAGGCCATTGGGCCAATGTTGATCGGCACGAAGAAAAGCGCACATGTTTTACAACTTGGAGCTTCTGTTCGAGAGATTGTTAATATGGCTACTCTAGCGGCGGTAGATGCAAGAAGTAGAAAAGAATAAAAACTCGGTTAAATAAGGCGATAGAGAATAGGCCTCGAAGGTGCGGCATCGTTATCCAGTGGCGCTACCTGTAAGTTTAAAAGGTAAGCTCCGTCAGATACGTCAGTTGGGATATGAGCTAATTCGGTAATTGTTCTTTGCAAAGATTCTAACGGGGTGGGCCCCCAAAAAGAGCGGTGACAAGCCAATGCTCCGCCGTCTTCCTCTTGATCTACACTCGGTTGATCAATGACGAGATGGTCAATCCCCGAGCTGCGAAGAAACGAGCCAATTTCTGGAGCTAAAAAAGGCCAGTTCGTATTACTGTATTCACGCGTTAAACTACCCCCGTGTTGTTCAGTTCTGAAAATGACACTCTTTACTTCATCCAACCAATCTTCACCAGATGCTTTTTCCCATTGTGTGAGGAAATGCTCAAACGTTACAATACCTTCTTTGGGAGTTACCGTTAATAAGACAGATTTCGTAAACGGATTTTTAAAATGCGTGTTTATGCTGTGGCGCTCCTTCGTGATATGTCCAGCAGTTTCAGTATGTGTTCCATGAGCATGCGGATTGAATGAAACGTTAAAAAAATTCACAGCACCACCCAAGGCAACAGATCCTTTCCAATCTCCCAATACAACGGGTTCAAAAGTAGGGGCATTGATGTACCAAGCTCTGGCAACGTTGCTAACCGCCATGCTCAGGTCAGCGTATGGTTTATTCAATTCAATGGTATAAGAATGGTCATTAATAACGATTTGTGCTTTCATGGTCAATTAGTCTTCAATAAATAAATCTGAAATGATACGGTCACTCACGATCCAATCGCTTGCGGAAATTCTAAACCCTCCAGGTATTTCGATAATCTTACCCTGTTCAAGTGCGTTTTTGATGTTATACGTAAACCGCGCAGTCATATCAGGGTTTAGTCCTAACGGATCAAGATCTCTTGATAAGATAAAACCATCGCTCGTGTGCAGACGAACCATCAGGCGTTCATTCAGCTTCTCTTGGACGGATAGATTTTCATGATCGCCAGCTTCACCTTTTGCATATCGGATGTTGTTACTTACGTTCCAGGAACGTTGCTCACCATTAAACGAATGGGCGCCTGGGCCAATTCCTAGATAGGGCTGATAGGACCAATAGTGCTTGTTATGTATGCTATGACGGCCTGGTTGACTAAAGTTAGAAAGCTCATAGTGCTCATAATTATGGATTTTTGCCCATTCCCTCAGGTCTGCAAATTGCTGAAGAGCGATATGATCTGAAGGTAGGACCACTTCTCCTGTTCTCACTTGTTTGTCAAGTACAGTACGCTTCTCGACGGCGAGAATGTAACAGCTTATGTGCGAGGGTGCATAGGAATAAGCCAAATCCAAATTCTCTTTCCAGGAGGTAATAGATGAGCCTATCATACCATAAATGAGATCTATAGAAAAGTTTGAAAATGCTGATGCATTGATCATTTCTAATGCCGAATGAGCCATAGAAGAATCATGTGCTCTATTGCAAGCTTTCAACTCGGTTTCATGAAAGCTTTGAATACCCACACTCAATCGGTTTATACCTAAGTCATGCCAAGAATTTAGTTTATCTAACGTGATGTCGTCTGGGTTGGCCTCCAGGGTTACCTCCATATCATGAGCATACGAAAACAAGGACTTTATTGCGTTTAACAGTTCCTTTAATTCTGATGAAGCTAAAATGCTAGGCGTACCTCCGCCAAAATAAACACTTTTTAGCGTCGTGGACTTCCAAGGACTAAGGGCGGCTTTACTTTGGAGTTCCAGATGCATTTGAGCAAGGACACCCTCTTTTGTTTTAAGGTTTGTGGAGAAATGGAAATCACAGTAATGGCAAGCTTGCTTGCAAAAAGGGATATGTAGGTAGAGGCTGTTTTGAATCATTACAACGCAGCAGGTAAAACGATTTTGAATGTAGTGCCTTTCTCAGAACCGCTTTCAACCAGTGCGATGCTTCCGTTATGATACTCTTCGATAATGCGTCGCGCTAAACTGAGACCTAAGCCCCAACCTCGATTTTTTGTAGTAAATCCAGGTTTGAAAATATTTCGTTGAATTTTTAGCGGTATACCCTTACCGGAATCATGGACAATAATGTTAATCGAATCTTCGAGTGGAGAAGCAGTTAGGCGGATTACACCACTACCCTCTACTGCATCCGTAGCGTTTTTAACTAAGTTTTCTATCACCCAACTCAAAAGTTGTGGGTTATGCTTTGCGAGTAATCCTAAAGAGATGTCTTGCTCGAAACTCACTTTTTTACCCATTCTTGTACTGAGGTAATCCACGGTATGTTGGAGTGTCCCGCTGAGGTCTGTATCTGTGAGTTCAGGACGAGAACCAATTTTGCTGAACCGCTCGGTAATCGAACTTAACCGGTCTACATCACGTTCCATTTCTTTGAATGCGATCTCCGCGGGGTACCGCTCCTTTAAATAAGCGATCCAGCCAAGCAGGGCACTTAGCGGTGTGCCAATCTGGTGTGCCGTTTCCTTAGCCATACCGGTCCAAACTTTGTTTTGTTCACTTCTACGAGCATTTGAAAATGCCATATAACTGATGAGCATATAAATGGAGATCACCCCAAGCAACAACAGTGGATACCACCTTAGTTTGGTCAATAAACTTGATCCTTTGTAATACAAGAAATTGGTTTTTCCATCGATGTAGGTATTCTCGATCATCTGTCCCGAATTCTTAAACTCCTCAAGCTTTTTAGCGAGGTATTTCTCAGGGTTTATCTCGGAAACATCTAGGTTTCTATGAGCGATAATTTGATCATCTTGATCCGTTAGAATAACTGGAATGGTTTTGTTGTCTTGGATAATTTGCGAGTAAAAAGCAAGGTTGCTGTCATCATCTGCAAGGAAAACGGCTTCCACGGCTTTCGCCCAAAGTTTGATTTTACGCTCTTCCTCTAGGCGTAATTCTTTGAGAAAGGATTCTGTGTAAAATAGGGAGACAATACCAATGATTACTCCAAAAGTAATCAAGGCGGCTTTCCACCAATTTTTACCTGTATATACGTCCCATTTCATTCCACTAATTTAGGGGTTTCTTTGCTACCTTTGTCTACATGTCAAAAGCCCTCGTCATCATACCTACGTACAACGAAATTGAAAACATCAGTAAGATGTTGGATACTGTCATGGGCCTTGAAACCAAGTTTGACGTGCTTATCGTAGACGACGGTTCTCCAGATGGAACAGCCCAAGTAGTCCGTGAGAAAATGTCAGAATTTGATGGAAGAATTCACCTGGAAGAGCGCAGAGGTAAACTGGGTTTAGGTACGGCCTATATCCACGGTTTTCACTGGGGATTAGCAAGGAACTACGAGTTCATATTTGAAATGGATTGTGATTTCTCCCATGATCCTAATGATCTATCTCGCTTGTTAGAAGCATGTGTAACTGGAGCTGACGTCGCTATTGGCTCAAGATACGCGACAGGAGTGAATGTTGTGAATTGGCCCATGAGTCGTGTGCTACTTTCCTATTTCGCCAGTGTTTATGTGCGATTTGTAACAGGCATGCCCATCCAAGACGCAACAGCAGGATTCATTTGTTATAAACGTGCAGTTTTAGAATCGTTTAACTTTTCAAAAATTCAATTCGCCGGATACGCTTTTCAGATAGAAATGAAGTTCAAATCATGGAGAAAGGGCATGACTCTTGTAGAAGTTCCTGTGATCTTTACGGATCGGACAGAAGGAGAAAGTAAAATGTCTTCAGGCATTATTAAAGAAGCTGTTTTTGGTGTGGTGAAACTCAAACTGCTCAGCTTCTTCACCAAAGAATAACAACACTACCCAAACCCATACATGCAAAAAACGTACTTAATCAAGAATGCGCGTATCGTAAACGAAGGCGAAATTTTTGAGAGTGATTTATTAATAGAGCAAGGTCGGATTGCTAAAATCGATCCGACGATAGGTCCTAAAAACGGAAATGTGATCATCATTGACGCGGAAGGGAAGTACCTATTGCCTGGAATCATCGATGATCAGGTCCATTTTAGGGAGCCCGGTCTAACGCACAAAGGTGATATATATTCAGAAAGTCGCGCAGCAGTAGCCGGTGGGATAACCTCTTACATGGAGCAACCAAACACCAAGCCTGCAGCAACTACTATTGAGGAATTAGAGAAAAAATATACCAGAGCCTCACAAGTTTCATTGGCAAACTACAGCTTTAATATGGGCGCTTCTAACGACAATTTGGAAGAGCTTAAAAAGGTAAGTAAACGCAACGTTGCTGGGATTAAGATATTCATGGGCTCCTCCACAGGAAACATGCTTGTTGACCAGCAAAAAACCCTAGAAGGGATTTTCCAATTAGATCATCAGCTGATCACACATTGTGAGGATGAGGCCACTATAACGGCGAATTTGGAATTAGCAATAGCGGAGTATGGAGATCATATTCCAATGAGCATGCACCCCAAGATTCGTAGTGAACAGGCGTGTTTCCTTAGCTCATCAACGGCCATAAGCCTTGCTAAAAAGTACAACAGTAGGTTACATGTATTTCATATTTCAACGGCCTTAGAGACCTCACTATTCTCGAACAAAAAGCCGTTATCTGAAAAGAGAATTACCTCGGAAGTTTGTATTCACCATTTATGGTTTGACGACAGTCAATACGATGAAAAAGGAAGTTGGATTAAATGGAATCCGGCGGTAAAGACAGCAGCTGATCGTGAGGGTTTATGGAAAGCACTGTTGGATGATCGTATTGACGTTATCGCAACGGACCATGCGCCGCACACCATGAAAGAGAAATCCGGAAACTATCTTAACGCTCCTTCTGGTGGGCCCATGGTTCAGCATGCGTTGCCTGCGATGATGCAGAAAGTATATGACGGAACCATCTCGATCGAAAAGGTTGTGGAGAAAATGTGTCACAATCCTGCCATTCTTTTTAAAATGGAAGAACGTGGATTTCTTCGGGAAGGCTTTCACGCAGATTTAGTTCTGGTAGAACCTAACCGGCCTTGGAGTGTGACAAAGGACAATATCTTGTACAAGAGTGGTTGGTCGCCATTTGAAGGGACGCATTTTAAAAGTAAAGTGACCCATACTTTTGTAGGTGGTCATCTTGCCTTTAAGGAAGGAGATTTTGATGATAGCAAACTGGGTGAGCGCTTGATATTTAATAGGGACTAAATGAACAAGACACTGGGACTTATTGCGTTGATCGTCATGCTGTTTATTCAGTGCGGTAAAAAGGTGCAAATGGTTCCCGAAGAAGTCCTCTCGTTTGATCGAATGATTCCTCTGCTGGTTGATGTACATCTCATTGAAGGAGCTAGAAATGGATCTTTAATTCTAGGCGACACGAACGATATTGAGGATTATTATGCAAAGGTTTATCAAAAGCATGGAATCACTGAGGGTCAGTTTAAGAAAAGTTTTAAATTTTATAGTTCTTATCCTGAACTGTTCATTCCCATTTATGAAAAAGTCCTAGATTCATTGAAGATAGATGGTTCCATTTTGACCAAAAACGGCGTTGAACTTAAGTTTGATAAATGAAAACAATCGCAGCTGTTGCATTCTTTTTCTGTAGCTTCTTGTCCTTACAAGCACAAGAGAAATGTAGCCTATTGATCTCCGCATCTAATGCTTCTACCTATCCTGCGCGACTTGCTTATGAGGTTATTGATGATCGTGGAAAATCACTAAAAGTGGGGTATGTTGAGCTCAAGTCTTCACAGCAGAAAGTGAGTATCACCCTTGAGCTTACTCCGGTGTTTGGCGTTCAAGTCTATGAAGATGCCAACCGAAACAGTAAAATGGATCGAGGCATATTCACACAGCCAAAGGAGAGGTATGCTTTTAGTAATGGCGCCTGGACAACATTGGGGAAACCAGACATCAAAGAAATGCTGGTGAAAAAAACGGGTACTTCAACGCACGTTCATTTCCAATTGAAATCAGTCACAGATTTCTAGAGTGCTTCAAGAAACCCCAGTACTTCTGCGGAAAAAGAATCTTTTGCTTCAGCGTGTACCCAATGTCCTGCGCCGGGTATTGTAATAATATCTGCCTGTGGAAAATGTTCGTATATAGAGTCATGATCCTCTTGCAGGATGTAGCCACTTTTTCCACCACCAATGAATAAGCTTGGTCCGGTATAATAGCCATAATCAAGTGCTACTCCAATTTCATCTAAATTCATCTCGAGCGTATTTAGATCAAAACGCCAAGCCAATTCTTCACGCGATTTCCAGTATAAACTCTTCATGAAAAACTGAATAATACCAGGATTATCGAGCTGCTCACGGAGTTTTGCTTCAATCGATTTTCTTGATTTATCCTTATCGAAATCAACACTTTTCATGGCGTTGATATATTCTTGGTGATGAACGGGATATGCCTTAGGAGCAATGTCGACGACGATCATAGCGTCAATTAAGCTTGGTAAACGCACGGCAAAATTCATCACGGTCTTTCCACCCATACTGTGTCCTAGGAGAACGACGTTTTTTAGATTGTGACGCTTGATATAATGTTCTAAATCGATCGACATCTCATCATAACTGTGCCCTATGGTATGAGGGGACCTGCCGTGATTTCGCTGATCAACGGCATGGACTTGCCATCCATGTTGAGTAAATATTTTGGCGTGTGTAGCCCAGTTGTCGCTCATGCCAAAAAGCCCGTGAAGTATAATAAGGGGACGCCCTTCGCCATAAATTTTAGAGAACAACTCAATTACTTCCATGCATTTGGATTTAAACAGTTGAGATATTGTTGAATGGTATTATGAAGGCCAAGGTATAAGGCATCAGCAATCAGCGCATGACCTATGCTTACTTCATCTAGTAATCCATAAAGCTCTTTGCTGAAATAACTGAGGTTAACTAGGTTTAAATCGTGCCCAGCATTGACCCCTAAACCAATTTTACGTGCATGTGTTGCACTCTCTAAATAGGGACGGACAGCCGCTTCGCGATCTACAGAGTAGCCCAAGGCATAAGATTCTGTATACAGTTCTATTCGGTCGCTCCCTGCCGTTTTCGCAGCATCAATAAGTTTAAGATCGGTTCCTATGAAAACAGAAGTGCGGATGCCGGCATCTTTAAAAGTCTTAATCACATCTCTTAACATAGATTGATGTTTTATCGTGTCCCATCCTGCATTAGAGGTTAGAACTCCCGGTGGATCAGGTACAAGTGTGACCTGTGCGGGCTTGTTATCTAACACTAATGCTATGAATTCTTTATTGGGATAACCTTCAATATTAAATTCAGTAGTTATTCCAGGTGCCAGCTCAATCACATCACTGTAGCGTATATGGCGCTGATCGGGACGTGGATGAACAGTAATTCCCTGGGCTCCAAAGCGCTCACAATCTTGAGCTACTTTCAGAACGTTAGGAACATCGCCGCCTCTTGCATTGCGAAGGGTTGCAATTTTATTGATGTTGACGCTAAGTTTTGTGTGATCTTTCATAACTACAAAGCTAAAGAAAAGGGCTATGTTTGTTGAAGAATGATGCAAGAATTGGTACACATAGAACCTATTAATGCCCTTACTACAAATTCAATGATTGTAGAGGCCCTTGATTGCATGGAGGAACACAAGATAAGTGACCTTCCTGTCGTGGATGAGAGGAACAAATATCTTGGTATGGTTAGTGAAGATGCACTGCTTAATGCTGGCGACGATAAAGGTACCGTTCAAACCGCCTTAAACCTCTCGTACTCTCCGTATGTCTTATCTGGGTCCCATCCGTTTGAGGTACTGGCTGTTGCTGCGCAATATAGATTATCAGTGGTGCCAGTACTTGACCATGAGGGCGGATATGTATCTTGCTATATGTTAAGCGATATCGTAGAATTATTTCGAGATACTCCGACGCTCAACCAGCCTGGAGCCATTCTTGTGCTAAACATCGAGGAATCGCAATACTCTATGGTCACCATAAGCACTGTGGTAGAGCAAAACGACGCAAAATTATTAGGTCTTTGGATGATTTCACCTGACCACTCGGGGGAAGTCAAATTCATATTGAAGCTCAACGTCCAGCACAGCAGTAGGATTGTGTCATCTCTGCAGCGTTATGGATATACCATTGACACGGTCCATGGAGACTCTAGTTTCGAGCTAGACTATCAGCATAGATACAGTCATTTAATGAACTATTTGAAGTACTAATGAGAATAGCACTCTTTGGCCGAAGCCCTAAAATTCAAGACTTGCCATACGTTGAAATCGTATTGGAAAAGCTTCATGAAGAAGGTGTGGCTGTGGGGCTGTATGCCCCGTTAAAAGAGTCTTGCGAGCAAATTCGAGATGAGGAATTTGAAGAGTTGGCCTTCTCGATTTATCATAATGAGGAAGAATTAGAAGCCTTTGATCCAGATTTTCTGATCTCTTTAGGGGGCGACGGAACCATTTTAGAGGCGACCGTTTTGATTCAAAGTAAAGACATTCCAATTCTAGGAATTAATATGGGAAGGTTGGGATTCTTAGCCAACGTAGCAAAGAGTAATATTGAAACCTCCATAGATGCTCTTTTTAGTGGCCGATTCCAGCTAGATTTCAGATCACTTCTTCAGGCGAGAACATCTACAAACAGAGTGATGAAACCTAATTTTGCGCTCAATGAAATCACAATAGCACGAAAAGAAACCACAAGTATGATCACCGTTCATACTTATTTAAACGGGAGTTATCTTAATAGTTATTGGGCAGATGGTTTAATCATTAGTACGCCTACCGGTTCAACAGGCTATAGCTTGAGTTGTGGTGGACCGATTATTATGCCAAATAGCGAGAATTTTGTTTTAACACCGATCGCACCACATAATTTAACCATGCGTCCATTCGTTATTTCTGATAATAACACACTACGCTTGAAAATCGAAAGTAGAGAACATGAATTTTTAGCATCCCTGGACAGTCGAATGCACAGCTTTGACTCAGAGACTGAGCTGCTTATTCAAAAAGCAGATTTCCGTATTGCATTGGTTCAAACGGAACTACAGGATTTTGCCTCTACGCTGCGAAATAAATTAAGCTGGGGTCGTGACTACAGAAACTAAATGAAAAAAGCGTGTGCATCTATACTGATCCTTTTAACTGGAACGCTTTCTGTCCAAGCCCAATTCTATGAGTTGGGTTTTGGTGGTGCGGGTAGTGTTTTTCATGGAGATGTGGGTGCTGTTGGAACAAAGGCGCAGGGTCTCTATGGGTTTTTACCTAATCAGCCGTTGGGTGTAATTACGTTACGTCGTCAATTTGATTGGCACTGGAGCACCCGCTTGAATTATACTCGAGGCTATGTCGGAGCGGCAGATGCTTGGGCAAAAGATGACTTTAAGCTTGCACGTGATATTGCTGTTCGTACAGAGATAAATGAGCTCAGTTTTATGACGGAATTTAATTTCTGGCCTTATGGAACTGGTACAAAATATGCCCAAAGTTTTTATGTTTTCTCGGGTATCGGTATCACAGGATACAACCCTCAAGGTGAATTTAACCAGGAGTGGATTGACTTACGGCCCTTAGGAACGGAAGGGCAACAAACAGAACTAAAGAATGAGCTGTTCTACGGTAACTCCACCATTACCATTCCTTTTGGTATTGGATTTCGCAAGAGTCTCGCAAGAGACTGGAGCTTGAGTACAGAGTTGGGATGGCGCCGTTATGGATCTGACTACATGGACGATACCTCTGGTGACTATGTGGATGCTGCCCAACTCGCTGATCTTAGAAATGAGACCTCTGCATACTTCTCTAACCCAGGAAATGTAAACTATAGCTCCGGTCTTGCGAGAGGTAATGTAAATACAAGGGATTGGTCTATTTTTGCCGGCATAACTATTTTTTATAACCTAAGTCCTCGTGATGAACGCTGCAGTGGATTCTAAAGTGTACAAAGAAAACCGTCTTAAGGCGGGTCTGCTTCCAGATAACATGCCCGAGCATATTGCGGTTATCATGGATGGTAATGGACGATGGGCCAAGAAACAAGGTTTTTTGACCAGAATTAAAGGGCATGAAGTAGGTGTAGACGCACTTCGTAAGGTAACTACGGCCTCGGCAGAATTGGGTTTAAATTACCTTACCGTTTATGCCTTTTCGACAGAAAACTGGAACAGACCTAAAACAGAGGTTGACGCGTTGATGAATATTTTAATGGGTGCCCTTGAGAAGGAATTACCTATTCTGTTGGCAAATAATGTCAAATTAAAGACGATTGGAAACATACATGCGTTGCCGTCAAAAGCAAATAAAAAGTTAATGTCTGTAATGGATGCTACATCCGGGAATGATGGGTTAACTTTGACACTAGCATTGAGTTACGGTTCACAAGATGAGTTGGTTCAGGCGTTTCGTAAAGTAGCTGCTGAAGTAGCCGCGGGAACACTGAAACCAGAAGAAATATCAGAAGATCATATTGAGCGCAACCTGTTTACAGCGGGCATGCCCAATCCTGATTTATTGATACGTACTTCTGGAGAGCAACGTATAAGTAATTACTTGTTGTGGCAACTCGCCTATGCGGAGTTTTACTTTACTCCTGTATTGTGGCCTGATTTTGATGCTGATGGGTTATATGAGGCTATAGCTACGTTCCAAAAACGCGAACGTCGCTTTGGTCAAACCTCTGAACAGCTAACCGCTAAATAAGAACATGAAGAATATATTTTGGGCTTTTGTATTGGCCTTTTTCTCTTTTGAATCAAGTGCACAGATATCGACTACAGGTGATTTCAATCTCATTCCAGGAATAGATTACGAAGTAGCAGGAATAACAGTTTCTGGTGGCAAAGATTTAGATCCTAATGTGGTGATTATGTTGACCAACCTTCGTGTTGGAGATAATATTCAGTTTCCAGATCCCAAAATTTCTGATGCCATCAGGACGTTATGGCGCCAGCAGCTTTTTGAAGACATCACTTTTAAAGTAGTCAGTAAATCAGGTAAGAAAGTGTACCTAGATATACAGCTGAAAGAACTCCCTAAAATGAGTAAGTACTACATCACTGGGGTCAAGAAAGTCTGGAAAGACGATATCCGTGAAGACCTTGAACTCAGGGCAGGAAAAGTCGTTAATGACAATCTTATTGTGATGAGCAGTAATAAAATTCAAAAATATTTCAAGGAAAAGGGTTATTTAAATGCCACTGTAGAGGTCATACAACAAGCTGATACAGCCTTTAACAATGCGGTTATTCTAGGATTTAAGATCGCTACAGGGGAGCGAGTTAAAATTGGGCAAATTGCCTTTTCAGGAAACACAGCTGTGAGTGATAAGGTGCTTTTCCGGGCGATGAAAAACACGAAAGTCAAAGGAAAATCTATTTTAAAGGTTTCAAAACTTAAGAATAAGGAATATAAGGATGATCTCAAGGCAGTGGTGGCCAAGTATAATTCATTGGGTTACCGCGATGCTAGAATTGTCCAGGACACCTCATACAGTGTTAGTAGTGAACTGATCAATATTGATATTTCATTAGAGGAGGGTAAAAAGTATTATTTCGGCGATATCACTTTTATTGGAAACACGAAGTATGAAACGGTTCTATTGACTAGTATTCTGCGTATTAACAGGGGCGACATTTATGATTCGCAACTTTTGAATGAGCGGGTAAGCTTTGATCAAAACGGTAATGATGTTGCTTCAGTTTATTTGAATAATGGTTATTTGTTTTCTCAAGTAATCCCTATTGAAAAGAGTGTGAGTAATGACACTATTGACATTGAAATTCGTATCCAGGAAGGGCGTCAAGCGACCATTAGAAAGGTAAGTATCAGTGGTAACGAACGTACGAATGACCATGTGATTTATCGTGAGGTTCGTACCAAGCCAGGAGACCTATTCTCTAAGGCAATGATTCAACGTACCATTCGCGAATTGTCACAGTTGGGCTATTTTGATCAAACTCAAATTGGGGTAAACCCAGTGCCTGATCCTCAAACTGGAACGGTTGATTTAGAGTATACGGTTGCGGAAAAATCCACATCTCAACTTGAATTGCAAGGTGGGTGGGGAGCTGGTCGCGTTGTAGGAACATTAGGATTAAATTTCAATAATTTCTCTGCACGTAACATTGGTAACAAGCGCTCTTGGCAACCATTGCCAACAGGTGATGGACAGACCATTAGCCTTCGTGCACAGTCTAATGGACTTTATTTCCAGAGCTACAACGCCTCGTTTACAGAGCCATGGTTAGGTGGTAAGAAGCCAAATAGCTTCACGGGTACCATTTACCATAATGTGCAATCAAACGGTGTAGAGCGCAGTAATCCCCTCCGTCAGAGTCTCTTAATCACAGGGATTAACTTTGGTCTTGGACAGCGTTTGAAATGGCCTGATGATTATTTCACCTTGTATCAAGGTTTAGAATTTAGAAGATTTAACCTGAATGACTTCCCAACCGGATTCTTGGATTATACCAAGGGGATTTCAAACAACGTTAACTACCAATTCACATTAGGACGTAACAATACGGACGTACCTATTTTCCCAACGCGTGGTTCTCAAATCAGTTTCTCGGCGGAATTGACTCCTCCTTTTAGTTCTTTTAATGGAGACATTGACTACAAATCACTTTCTTCTGAGGAACGTTTCAAGCTTGTTGAATATCACAAGTGGAAATTGAATGCAGATTGGTTCGCGCCCATCACATCTAAATTTGTGATTAGAACGCATGGGGAATTCGGATATTTAGGAAGTTATAATAAAGATCTTGGCCTACCTCCTTTTGAGAGATTCTATGTAGGGGGTGACGGTCTGTCAAACTTCGTGATTGATGGTAGAGAGATTATAGGTTTACGTGGATATCAAAACAATTCTATTACTCCTGCAGGTGGTGGTGCACTTTACAACAAATACATTTTAGAATTCCGCTATATCCTCGCAAATACGCCTAGTGCACAAGTATTCCCATTGATCTTTATGGAAGGCGGGAACAACTATGACAATTTCTGGGACTATCGTGCGTTCAATTTGAAGAGAAGTGCAGGTGCGGGTATTCGTATTTATATGCCCATGTTTGGATTGATGGGTGTAGATGTTGCTTATGGGTTTGATCCTGAGCCTAACGGTGCGTCGGCAAGTGGCTGGCAAACTCACTTCATCATTGGTCAACAGTTCTAATTGAATTACCTTTGCAATTATGAAGTTTAGATTCATTTCTTTTGCCTTAGCAGTTTCTTTTAGCACGGTGCTTTCAGCGCAGCGTTATGGTGTGGTAGATATGGATTATATTCTTCAAAACATTCCGGAATATGCGCAATCGAAGAGCCAGCTTGATAAGCTAAGCGAACAGTGGGCCGGGGAAGTAAGTGCATTGCAAAGTGAACTTCAAAGCTTAAAAGACGCACTTGCTGCGGAGCGCATACTTTTGTCACCAGATAAATTGACAAAACGGGAAAAATCCATAGAGGATAAACAAATGGAGGTTATTAGCCTTCAACAAAAATACTTCGGTCCGGCTGGACAGCTTTTTGAAAAGCGTGCACAGTTGGTACAACCTATTCAAGACAAGGTTTTTGGTGCTGTGCAGGCAGTGGCGCGCAAGCGTAAACTAGAATTGGTTTTGGATAAAAGTGCGCAGAGTGGTGTTCTTTATGTAGAAAAAGAGAAAGATTACAGTGACGAAGTTTTAACTAGTTTAAAGAAATAAAAACAAGAACAGATGAAAAGAGTATTACTTGCAATTGCCTTGACACTTGGGTTTGCTGGAACAGCGGTAGCGCAGCAAAAAATGGGTCACCTTAATGTAGATGAATTATTGTCTATCATGCCTGAAACAAAATCTGCAGAAGGCGAAATTCAGAAGTATGCTCAGCAACTTGAAGGAGACGCTACAGCCATGCAAGGAGAGTACATGACTAAAATGCAGAATGCGCAAGCAAATGTTGATACATGGACACAACTACGACTTCAGAAGGAACAAGAAGAATTAGAGTCTATGGGGCAGCGCATCATGCAGTTCAATCAAAGTGCTCAGCAAGAACTGCAGCGCAAACAAATGGATCTAATGATGCCTATCATTGAAAAGGCACAAGAAGCGGTTAACGTCGTTGCTAAGGAGCAAGGTTTAACGTACGTGCTTGACGCTTCTGCGTCTAAAGCAGTAGTTATTTACTTAGACGGTGGTGACGACATCATGCCGTTGGTAAAGGCACAGTTAGGGATCAATTAAAAGATCTATAAAACTTTATTCTAAACCCCTCGTGAGCAAAGCTCATGGGGGGTTTTTATTTGGTATTTTGCGTAGATCAATGGAAAAGATTCATAAAATAGGATTATTCGATAGTGGATTAGGTGGATTAACGGTGCTAAAGGCACTCGAAGATGTACTGCCTCAGGTCCCTAAAATCTATTATGGAGATACGTTGCACCTGCCTTATGGTGACAAGAGTGATGAGGCCATAATTGGCTATAGTTTACGAATTGTTGAATTTTTAAGACAACAGGGCTGTGATGTGATCGTAATTGCTTGTAATAGTGCGAGCGCCGCTGCTGGCGCTGTGCTTGAGCAGGCATTTCCGTCATTAAGGTTTGTTAACGTGATTGATCCAGTCGTCGAGGCGCTCGCGAATAGTAACGAAAAAAAAGTAGGGCTATTAGGCACTAGAGCAACTGTTCGAAGTGAAGAATATCCAAGAAGATTGAGCGTCTTAAGCAACACTGTAGAGTTAGTTAGTCTGCCAACACCTCTTTTGGTTCCCCTTATTGAAGATGGGTTCTTGGGTTCAGATATAGCGGAGCAAGTCTTACGTCATTACTTGAATAGTCCTTCCTTTCATGGAATTTCATCGATTGTACCGGGTTGTACGCATTATCCATTATTGAAAGAACTGGCCCAGAAAGTACTCAAAGATGTCCGCTGGATTGACGCTCCGGAAATTGTAGCTGCACAGGTGATGCAATGGTGGAATTCTCAAAGTAGATTGAATCAACCCACTGAACACGCTGGTACTCAATTTTTCGTAAGCGATAAAACGGAAAGTTTTATGGACCTTGCCCAAGCCACTTTTGGAATATCAGCAACATGGGAAACAGCGGTTTTGTCTTAAACATTAAGCAGAATTCTCATAAGCCAGGCTTACCTATCTCCCCATTTATACATCCAAGATGTAAATGTTGAAATTAAGAAGCTAAACAGAATAGCTGTCCAGGTGCTCGAGACGTGTAATCCTGAAATCCATTGATCAGCTAGGCCAATAATAATGGCATTTATAATCAGAAGAAACAGCCCTAATGTCACGAAGGTGACAGGAAGGGTTATAAATACTAATAACGGTTTTACAGTTATGTTTAGAAGGCCTAAAACGATCGCAATTCCTATGGTGGTCATAAAGCTATCGATCTGAACTCCTGGGAGTATCCATCCAGAAATAAAAATAGCAAGTGAGGATATAATCAGTCGAGTGATGAGGCTTTGATTTCGTTTCATTTGCGGTAAATTGTTCCAAGTAAAATTAAGAAAATGAACAAACTCTTTGCTTTGGCTTTGACAGCCTCTTTTGCACTCGTATTAACGAATTGTCAGTCTAACGAATCTAATGAAAAGACGCAGCAGACAGACACTTCGTCAACTGTTATTGCGGACACTTCTGTACGTGCATCTTTATTTCTAGACCCGCACAGTTATAGTACCATGGAGTCAAAGGTAACTGCGTTGCACTGGGATGCAAATGTTGATTTTCAGACTGAGGTCATTTCAGCGACTGCGCATTGGACCTTGCAGGAAGATCATGGCGACTCCGTCATTTTTGATGTAAAGAACCTGGATATATCTGAGGTCTTAGTGGATGGTGTCGTTAGTGATAATTGGAACTTAGACGGTAATGATGAGTTATTAGGTTCGGCGTTGATTATACCGCTAAACCTGGCTGCTAAACAGGTGAGCATATCTTACAGAACAAGCCCAACTGCGGAAGCCCTACAGTGGTATCCAGCTTCATTGACACAAGGTAAACGTCAACCGTTTTTATTCACACAGAGCCAGGCTATTTTGGCAAGGACATGGATTCCATGTCAAGACAGGCCTGGAGTAAGATTTACTTATACCGCAAAGGTAAAGGTGCCCAAGCAAACCCTTGCTTTGATGAGTGCATCTAATCCCGTTCAAAAAAACGAAACCGGGGTGTACGAGTTTAACATGCCCCAACCCATTCCTTCTTACTTGTTAGCACTAGGTGTAGGGGATTTAGAGTTTATTGCCTTAGGAGAACGCTCAGGGGTATATGCGGAGCCGGAAATGGTTCGTAATGCTGCTTACGAATTCTCTCTAACGGAAGATATGATCAGAGATGCTGAAGCGCTATATGGGCCGTATTATTGGGGTAGGTACGATATGCTTGTTCTTCCACCTAGCTTTCCTTTCGGAGGGATGGAAAATCCAAGATTGACTTTTCTAACGCCAACTGTTGTTGTAGGTGATCGAAGTTTAGTGAGCTTGATTGCTCATGAGTTAGCCCATAGCTGGAGTGGAAACTTGGTCACTAATGCTACATGGAATGATTTCTGGGTTAATGAAGGCTTTACCGTTTATTTTGAGATGCGTATTATGGAGCAACTCTATGGTCAAGACTTCGCCGACATGCTTGAGGCACTCAGCTATGATGACCTGCAGAATGAATTGGCCTCTATGTTGGAAGAAGATCCTGACGCGACTAGACTAAAACAAGACTTGGTCGGACGAAATCCAGATGACGGAGTGACAGCTATACCTTATGACAAGGGTTTTCATTTCTTAAGACTTTGTGAGAATACGGTTGGAAGAGAAAACTGGGATGCCTTCTTAAAAAACTACTTTGATAAGTATAAATTTAAAACCATGGTGACAGAGGTTTTCCTTCAGGAATTGGCGGCCCTTTTAACCCAGGAACAATGGAATAAAATAGGGGTAGAGCAGTGGGTCTACGGAACGGGCTTACCGGTGAATTGCCCATTTCCAGCGTCGAATAGGTTTATTCAAGTTGATCAAGCAGTGAAGATGATGTTAACTACAGATCCTCTCGATGCTAATGCAAAATCATTGGTTTACTTAGACCAAGATGTTACTATTCGTTGGAGTACCCATGAATGGTTGCGATACATCAGAGGCTTGGAGGCTGGAGGAGCATTAGAAGGACATTATGCGCTTGCTGACTTTAATTACGGACTAAGCGGTAGTCCAAACCCTGAAATTGTGGCAGCGTGGTACGCGGCAATATTAAAAACAGGTTTTGAAGGTTTTGATAAGGCTGTTTATACAGCGAAGGTCGAGTCTTTCTTGGGATCTGTAGGACGTAGAAAATTTATTGTACCCATGTATGCGAGTATGCTTGAGGGTGATGAAAAACGTCAAGAGTGGGCAAAAAGAATCTATATGAATGCCCGCGACTCGTATCATCCGTTGGCACAAGGCACATTGGACGATCTTTTTGAAGAGGCGTTATAAATAGCTTTTAACCTGAAGACTGTCCGATTCTGGCCACAGTAGCTCAAAGCTACCTGAAGCCGGGTTTTGATCTTTTTCGTCATCAGGCTTAGCCTGGAATAGTGTTTTTAAGTCATCACGCTCTTTTCTCAAGGTGTTTTTCATACGCCTAGCCATATCAGTTTTGTCAAGGCTTACACACGGGTCATCTAGATCGCATCCAACAAGAATTCTGACATAAGGTTGGTTCTCATTTTCGGATTCTGATATCCATCCACCTAAATCTCTATTGCTGTTTTTACCTCTTAGTGCCAGATCTTTGATTCCCAGCCTCAGGCCATAGGAAATCTCATCAGTCTTTAGGTTTTGCCATCCATTAACCCAAAAATTCATTGCACTGTTTTCGACCTCTGTTTCAGGAATAAACAGCGTGTCTCCACGAACACTGAATGGTCCTTGAAGCAGGGGTATGGAGATGGTGGAAAGCTCATCCTTATCTACAAAACTACTCAGCTCCTGTAAAGGGCTGTAATGCTGAAGAGTACCATTGCGGAGAACGGCTACGGCGTCAATTTTTGTTTTTTCAGTGACGACATCCCAATCATTGTTAAAAGACAGTGTCATCTCGGCGGTCGAAGACACCTGGCCTTTTAAATTAGATTCGTCTATATCTTCAATGTCAAAGCTATTGAAACTCCTAAGCAGCTCGTCCAGCGCGATGGACTGTACGACAGCGTTAGTCCAGAATATTGATCCGTTGGTCTGTTCTGTGAGTGTCCAATCTCCTTTTATGGTTCCTTGACAACCTTGGATTTCCATCTCTTTTCCATGAATTACGGTACCGTCATTAAAAAGCATCCCTCGAAGTGAGTTACCCTCGAAATCCCCCAGGGTGAGGGCAGCGATGTTTAAGTTTATCTCAAAATCAAAACCAAAACCATCACTGCTGGTTTCCTTATCATCAAACTCCCAGAACAACAATGGATCCACATTGATTATGGGACTTTCCATCGTTACCTGAATTCTTGGAGTTGCGAATGAATGCAAGGCATTAACAATCTGTCCTTCCACCACTGCAGTGTTCATTCCACTTTGGAGGAAACAGCGATCCAAGAGGATGTCATCACCACTTACCCGTAAATCGGCTTCTACTTTTTCAAATGATATGGTGCTCTCAGAAATACCAAAAGCCACTTGAGTAAGTTGTATGGACCCAGAAAAATCGGTCTCTCCTATAGGAGTAAAATCGCTCCAACTTTTAAATTGTTGATTAATCTGTAAGTCTTGTCCTTGCCAAAACCCCATAGGGTCATCTAACGCTGTAACCTCAACCAATTGAAACAATTCGTTTAGATTCGATCCGCCCGATAAATTGGACTGCAACACAGGGTGGTCCAATCCACTCAATGTAATGGATCCTTGGAGTTCACCTGTGGAGGTTTTGATTATTAATTGGGTTCCAGAAATGGCTCGCTCACTACCCCATTTAACGAAGAGTTTTCCTTGAGCATCTAGAACATTCAGTGCGTCAAAAGTAAAAGCACATTTCGAAGGAGTGAATTCAGCGGTCCAATCGTCATAAGTTCCCTTCCAATTCAAAGATGACACGCATGAGGTGAGTACTACATCTCCTAGAGTAAGCATAGGAAAGTTTGTCAGTGTTGTTGCAATGTCAATTCGGGAGGAGAAAAGACGACCACCAGATTCATTAAGATTAAAGGAAATTGCCGAATTATTAAGAATCAAGTCGTTACTGTTGGCATTCCAGCCGTTATCGCTTAGCGTTAATTCTATACTACCGCTAAGGCTTAACTCTCTAAACCATTCGTATTGTACTGAGGATCCGTAAACCTTTGAAAGGCGACCATCTACTTGAAGATCCCTTGCTTGTGTAATACCACCGGTGAGTACTACATTATTAGCGTATCCTGAATAGATGTCTTTAGAGATCCCATCCTCATAACGCAGGTCCATGTCAATCAATGAAATTCTGGAGAGGTCGATAGATTGTTCCGATGATGTTGCACTGGGAGAAAGTAATTCCCAGTTCTGGCCTGAACCGTTTTCATACAAGGAAAACGTCCCACGTTTAAAGGCCAATTCCTCAATCACAAACGTTCCTTTGATGACCTCAAGGATATTCATGCCTAAACCAACATATTCAGCCCGAAGTAATGCGGTGTTTGGCCTCAGGGCATCTTTGATCTCAACATCGACTAATTCAACACGAACCCTAGGGAACCCACTAAATAAGTCCAAGTCAATACTCCCTACAGAAATGGGTGCATTTAATTCCTTATTTAACCGCTCAATACTGCGGTCGATAATGACCTCTTTTTTCCACCACAAATAGCCAGCACCTCCTCCCAGTATTAGAATACCAGTAAGCAGGAGGCAGCTAAAGATTCGTAATGCCTTTGGCATGCTATCTGGTTTTTAGAAAGCCAACTTCTTTTGGTTCTAGGAACCTGTATTGCCCTCTGGTAAGACTCTTTTTCGTTAGACCAGCGAAAGACACACGATCCAACTGCTCAATTTCGTAACCTAAATGGGCGAAAAGCTTTCGTACAATACGATTTCTGTTGACACTTATTCTCAAGCCTATTTCACGCTTGTTTTTTTCGTCGATATACTTAATCTCCTCCACAGGTGCTTTGCCACAATCTAATTCAATGCCTTCAACGATCTTATTCATATCTACCTTCTTTAACGGTTTGTCAAGAACAATATGATAAATATTGATAGCACCGTTGAGACCAGTAGTTAATTTCTTGGCGGTTTCAGCGTCGTTAGTAAACAACAAAACACCGGTAGTGCCACGCTCCATTTGACTTACAGGATATATGCGTTCTCTACAGGCATTTCCCACGAGTTCAAGCACCGTTTTTTTAGCGGTAGGATCATCCATAGATGCTAAAAAACCTTTAGGCTTATTCAGCACTACGTAACGCATTTTGTCAGTTTTGATTGTAGCGTTGTTGTATTTCACGACATCAGAAGGCTTCACTTTGATGCCCATTTCAACAACTACCTTCCCGTTCACCTCTACAAGACCTGCTTGAATCAAATCATCCGCTTCACGACGTGAGCAAATACCGGCGTTTGCCAGGTATCTATTTAGTCTAATCTCGTCGTTTACTCCGACTAATGATTCCGCTGTACGGCTGCGTGCACTTCTGTATTTCTTACTGGTGAACTGACGTTCAGTAGATTCTTTAGAATCGTCATTGTCCCAAGTTTTACTAGGTCCTTTAACAAATCTATTTTCAGATTGCTTAGGTCCACGTTTGGGTCCTGTTGAATTTGAACGATCGCTACGCATGCTTAAAATTTTTATACAAAGGTAGCGTACTACTGTGGTAGCCAATTGATTTCATCCAACTTTAGTCAATATTTACGTGAAATACCTTTGGTCCTTTAGAATTGCCCCAATAATGGATGAGAATCACCTTTAGTTCAGCCGCCTGATAGCGGTGAAGCAGAGGAATACCAGCACGTATAATTCTATTGATTTGACGCTGGTCAATGAGATCTTCTATCAATTCTACCGCAGACGAGCGGTATTTAACCTCGTTGAGGTACAAGCAATCCCCTTTTAAAGAAATGACGTCTACTTCACTTCGTCCCATTCTGTAATTTCGGGTGATGATAATGTGCTGGTTAGATTCCAGCCATATTCCAGCTAAACGCTCTGCTTCTTTATAATTCATTCCATCAATCTAGGCCTAAAATTAGGCAGGACTCCGGAGTGTGAAGAACTAGAACTTATGAGTGGTAGAGAGTCAATGTTCCGTAATCATAATCCCATTTTCAATAGTGGCCTCAGTACCCGTTAAAAGTGGCCAGTTGTTTTCTGTATGCCCAAAAGGGAAATCTGTTATAAGAGGTACGCGCAATTCTTTAAAGTGTTTTGCGAGCGTATTCTCAATACTCAACCCCCACTTGATTTCGTGGTCGTGGATGTCCGAAAAAGTGCCAAGTACAACCGCTTGTAATTCATCAAAAGCACCTTTGCGCTTTAGGGCTAACAACATTCGATCAATATGATAATGGTATTCGTCCAAGTCTTCAAGGAACAGTATACAATGCTTCAAATCAGGTAACGATTTCGTACCATAGATACTGTAAATAACACTTAAGTTACCAGCAATAACGGTCCCTTTAAGAGAAAGTGCAGCGGATTGTAGGGCCACGGATTGTTTACCTGTCGATAGTAGTTCAAACGTTTGCTGCAGATGTTTAGGATCTGTCAGCGCAAAAGAGATAGGCATCGGAGCATGTATGGCGGGTATTCCATGCTGGTTAGCGTGGCATAGAAAAGTGGTGAAGTCAGAAAACCCTACGAGCCATTTAGGTGCCAATTTAAGTGCCTCCCAATTGACGTCATCCACAATATCAGCACTGCCATAACCTCCACGGATATTCCATATGGCACGAACATCGTTATGCTCTATCAGATGATTAAAGGCCTTAATCCTCTCCTCAATACTCCCGGCTACTTGTCCATCCTTTTTTAAAATAGACGAATGGAAATAGCATTTATATCCAGCTGCCTCGATATGTTTTTTCGCGGTATCCACCATTTCCATGGTAGCGAACCGCGCTGTCGCACTAAGCCCAATGACATCTCCGGGGTTTAAAAGTGCTGGAATTCTTTGTTTCATAGGGGAAAATTAGCACATAAAACCTCACTATCTTAGCAGTATCAATTAAAGCTTTACAAGTACGCATGAGTACAAAGAAAAAAATCTTGGTAACGGCAGCTTTGCCATATGCCAATGGCCCCATCCATATAGGACACCTAGCTGGGTGCTACCTGCCTTCAGATATCTATGTAAGGTACCTGCGAATGCGTGGCCGAGATGTAAAGTTTGTTTGCGGTTCTGACGAGCACGGTGTGCCGATCACTATTAAAGCGAAAAAAGAAGGTATTACCCCCCAGCAGGTAGTTGATCGTTACAATGGAATGATGAAGACCGCATTCGAGGAATTCGGAATTAGTTTTGATCATTATTCTCGTACCTCTAGTGAGCAACACCATAAAAATGCTAAGGATTTTTTCAGAAACTTATATAATAAAGGTGCACTCGAGGCAAAGGAAACAGAGCAGTATTATGATCCTGAGGTTGGACAATTCTTAGCTGATCGTTACATTACCGGCGAATGTCCTAAATGTCACAACACGGAGGCCTACGGTGACCAGTGTGAAAGTTGCGGAGCCTCGCTAAACGCTACAGACCTCATCCATCCTAAAAGCGCTTTATCAGGAGCTGTTCCGGAGATGAGAAAAACAACCAATTGGTTCTTACCCCTAGATAAACTCTCTGGAGATTTACGTGAGTTTTTGGAGTCAAGAGAAGATTGGAAACCAAATGTAATAGGCCAATGCATGAGCTGGTTAAATGCTGGAGATGGATTACAACCACGGGCAATGACACGCGATCTGGATTGGGGTGTTCCCGTCCCGATCGAAGGAGCAGAAGGCAAGGTCATGTATGTTTGGTTTGATGCTCCGATAGGCTATATTTCTGCCACTCAAGAGCTACTTCCTGATGATTGGGAGGACTATTGGAAAGGAGAAAATGCTGAAATTATTCACTTCATAGGTAAGGACAACATTGTCTTTCACTGTATTATTTTTCCAGCCATGCTCCAGCAACATGGTGAATATGCAATGCCTAAGCAGGTACCGGCGAACGAATTTTTGAATTTAGAAGGTAGAAAACTTAGTACATCTAAAAACTGGGCAGTTTGGCTTCATGAGTATCTGGCAGACTTTCCTGGGCAACAAGATGCGCTACGTTACGTTTTAACAGCGACTATGCCTGAGACAAAGGACAATGACTTCACTTGGGCCGATTTTCAGCAACGCAATAACAGCGAATTGGTTGCAGGCTTAGGTAATTTTGTAAATAGAGTAATGGTCCTAACGGACAAGTATTACAGCGGATTAGTTCAAAATCCGGGTATTCTTACGGAACAAGATCATATCGCACTTGCATCTATGACTCAATATGGACGTCGAATAGCAAAGGCAATAGAAAATTATAAATTTCGTGAAGCTATTGGCGAAGCGATGAATGTAGCTCGTTTAGGTAATAAATATCTGCAAGAACAGGAGCCATGGAAAGTGTACAAGCATGATCCCGAAAGGGCAGGTGCTGTGTTGTATGTGGCAACTCAAATTACGGCAGTCCTTTCTATTGTTTTTGAACCATTTTTGCCGACTACGTGTGAAAAGTTGCGTAACATGTTAAATATTCATGGTTCCCCAGAATGGTTGATGGCTGATCAAGAGATGATCGTCCCTCCAGGAACGCAACTCGGCAAAGCTGATTTACTTTTTGCAAAAGTTGAAGATGAGCAAGTTGAGGTTCAACGAGCTAAATTAAAGGCATCTGCGAAAATGCAAGAAGAAGAAAAACAAATGATTGTAGAGGAATTCACCCATAATCCTCAGAAGGAGGACATTAGTTTCGATCATTTCATGGGAATGGACCTACGTGTGGGGACTATTCTCGAGGCGGAACGTGTACCGAAAGCAGACCGTCTTTTGAAATTCCTAGTGGACACAGGCTTGGATCAAAGGACTATTGTTTCTGGTGTTGCTGAACATTTTTCTCCAGAACAGATGATCGGTAAGCAGGTCACCGTACTAATGAACCTGCCGCCAAGAAAAATAAAAGGCGTGATCAGTCAGGGTATGTTGCTCATGGCTGAAGATGCGGATGGCGCATTGCGAATAATGACTCCTGAAAATGGAACGGATAGTGGAGCCGTAATAGGATAAAGTGTTGGCTCCGTAGTTCAACGAATAGAATGCAGGTTTCCGGAACCTGAGATAAGGGTTTGATTCCCTTCGGAGCTACTAGGATCCCCTCTTGAATTTATTTTAAGAGGGGATTTCTTTTAAACTAAAGAGTAGAGTGTAACTATTGGGCATAAAAAAGGCCTCTACTTTTCAGCAGAGGCCTGTAAAATCTTCGATATAAACTTAGAGCTGAGTTACATTTACAGCGTTTAATCCCTTTTTTCCTTCTTTTAATTCGTACTGAACTTGATCACCTTCTTCGATTTGGTCAACCAAACCTGTAACGTGCACGAAGTATTCAGTGCTTGAATTGTCATCTTTAATAAAGCCAAATCCTTTGTCTGTATTAAAAAACTTTACTGTTCCTTGATTCATGATAATTTTTTATGAACGACAAATCTATGCTTTAATATTCAAGTCATAACTATAAACAGCAAACTAATTTATATAAACATTCTCTTACTTGTCGTGTAACCCGCTGTTAAAGAGCTGTCTCTTATACACATCTGACGCTGCCGACGAAT
>OJIK01000040.1_pt1 | contig 48119 bp, 43 predicted proteins | sample 1595571 | NCBI WGS metagenome assembly OJIK01 (sample SAMN05416791, study PRJEB24817) | seawater metagenome | isolation source: Sea water | place: Canada:Atlantic | collected 2013-11 | reverse complement strand
AGATCAGCCTCGGTCTCGTGGGCTCGGAGATGTGTATAAGAGACAGCCTTCATTGGTAATACTGTTATCGCATCATCATCATCTACATTACAACCTATGAATGTAAAAACAGCTAATAATACAATACTAAATTTATATATATGTTTCATTTGTGTATGTTTTAATATTGAATAATGGTGTATGTTACTACAGATCCATTTGTTGATTTAGTAATTTCCAAAGAAGTTATTTCCTGAGACCATCCTCCTGTAGCGTTTAAAAGTTTACCATCAAATGGATAAATTTCACCGGTAGGTACTTCCATTTCAATTAAATAATCAATAGCAGAAGAAGCAACATCCCAAGGTCTGATAGAAAAAGTGTAAACACCGTCTGACACTGAGCCAGGTAATGTTACATTTTCTCCTGGTGATACAGAATAACCAGTATCTATGGTATTTAAAGCAGCATCTCTAATTCTACAATCTAAATCTGAACTATCTCCCCAATAAAGACCAAAGTCAACATCACCAGCTGTTGTAACAACTGAAAGAGGTAGTGTATCTGTAACATCTATTGTTCTAGAAATATCTCCTGGAGTTAAATAATAATCATTAGAACCTCCAAAATCTGCATCTACTATTTCAATAGTAAACGTTTCTACGTCTGTACCTTCTGCTACACCGTCATCAGAAAAACTAACAACAACATCTACTGAAGTATCTCCCGCAGGAATTACAACAGTTTCTGGATAGCTTGCGCCATCTACTGTACCATCAGATGAACTACCTGCAAGGGTAATTGTAGTTGCAACAGAAAGTGGATTAGTACTCAAGCTAATTTCAAATGTAATTGCATTTTCATCATCGCTTTCAAGTACAAGCTGACCACCATTAGCATCTGTAAAACCAAGATTTATTTCACTTGTAGGATTGTATACTCCTGGGTTTGTTACACTATCTACATTATCCTGTCCACACGAAATTAAAAGTGTTAAGGAGAATAATAGTGCTAAATATTTAATATTTTTCATATTCTATTAATTTATATGTTATAATTTAAATTTTAATCTAGCAAAAACTGTTCTACCATTAATTCCAAACTGTGAAGTAACACGTGGGTAAATAAAGTTATTACCACTTGTTAAATTAGATGGACTTGCGTCTGGGAATACATTAAAAATGTTACTAGAACCTATGGTTAAAGTCATGTTTTCCGAAACATCATATCCAAAAGACATATCAGTTAGAACTTTTGCTCCAAATTCTGGATGAATTGAAACAGCCGTATCATTAATAGTTGGACCAGGAGTTGTATCTGGGTTAATTACAGATCCAAAGAATGAATTTCTTAAAAAGAATTTCCATTTATCTCCTTGTAGCATATGTCCAAGATTTGCTTTAAACCTAGGAGTAGCTGTTTCTAAGAAATAAGATTCTCTTTCACCAAAGTAAGTACCAGCTTGTGATGCTAAAACACTAGATGAATTTATACCATCTACTCTTTGTGTGTAAGCAAAAGTAAGTGCTAAGTCACTAGAAAAACTTAAGTCAGAGATAGCTCCTTTGTGAGAAACCACAATATCAAAACCTTTTGTTTCTGTATCTATTGCATTTGCAAAGAAACGAGCAGATTCTGCACCAGTAACAATTCCGTCAGGAATATTAAAATTACCTGTTAAAACAACTCTGTCATCAATTCCTGTGAAGAAACCATCTACCGTTAAACTAAGGTTAGCATCAGGTATTTTAGCTGTAAAACCAAAACTTGCACTAAAAGACTCTTCTTGCTTTAATTGCGGGATCCCTAGAGCTCCTGCAATTTGACTATCATTTGAAAAAGTCCCTACTTCATAAGGAACACCTGATATAAAGTTTGTACTTATTGTATTAAAGTTTAACTGAGCTAAAGATGGTGCTCTAAAACCTGTACTTGCAGCAGCTCTAATATTTACATTATCGCTTACTTTTACAATTCCTGCTAACTTCCAGTTGAAAGTAGAACCAAAATCGCTGTAGTTTTCATATCTAACTGCTCCAGAAAGGAATAAGCTCTTAGTAACGTCTAATTCTAGATCACCGTAAAAAGCATAACTATTTCTAGTTGCATTTCTTTCGTTTGCTGGTCTGAAACCAGGAAAAACTTGAATTCCACCAGGTCTAGACCTTCCGAAGAAATCAGTTACTTGAGTTGCAGCATCTCCATTCCAAATTTCACCATTAACATCATATGTTGCCCAAGACTCTTCTTGACCAGCAGTAATATCATATGCTTCCATTCTGTATTCTGAACCAACAGCAACATTTAATCCAGACATCACATCATCATAGAATTTTGTTAAATCTAAATTAGTTGTGTTTTGAGTAAAAGAAAAACCACCAGCATATACTTCTAATGGTGATGCTTGTTGTAAACTAGCATTACTTGAATTTCCTATGTTAAAGTCGAAAGAGTTTTTACCATAGGTATTACTAAAGTCTATATCCCAATCTCCTTGTTTCCCTTTAATTCCAACAGCAATAGATTCATCATTTACGATAGAATTTATTTCTGGCAACATTCCTGCAGGGTATAAACCAGTGAAAGCTCTTGATTGTGCAGGTCTTCTATAAAAACCAGCAGCATTTCCTTTTCTATGGCTAATTCCTCCAAAAGCATAAAAGCTAAAGTCATCATTAATTTGAAACTCCATGTTAGCCATGAACTTTCCATTTCTTAATCTAGATTGTCCAACTCGCATGCTAAAGTCTTGTCTAGTAAGACCTCTTGTTGCCAATTCATCTTCTGATGTATTAAAGTTTAACAACCCTCTAAGTTCATCAATTGAATTTGCACTATTAATTTGATTTTTTAATGAAAAAGGAAAGTAAGTAACTCCTTGTGCAAATGTTTGTACTTGAGATAAAGAGTATTGAGTGATGTCAGATCCTGCTCCACTATTTAATCCTATCCATTCTACAGAGTTACTTCCATCAAAGATTTGACCAGTGAATCCTTCAGCACCAGCTCTGTAAGAAGGAGCTCTTGTAGATAATGATCCTGTGAAGTTTATAAAACCTCCATTATCATCTAAAGGAATTCCGTAGTTTACATCAAACTGAAAGTTTTCTCCATCCATACCACCACTTTGGTTGTTTGTTTGATCTCCCCAATTTGATCCTTGATTTACTTGAAACTCTAATCCTTCGCTATTCTTAAGTACGATATTAATTACACCAGCAATGGCATCACTACCATATTGTGCTGCTGCACCGTCTTTTAAAATCTCTATTCTTTTAATAGAAAATGCTGGAATAGTATTCATATCTGTACCAACACTTCCTCTACCAACTGTACTATTTACGTTTACTAAAGAAGTATTATGTCTTCTTTTACCATTTACCAATACTAATACTTGATCTGGTCCTAAACCTCTTAAGGCTGCAGGATCAATATGATCAGTACCGTCAGAAACAGTTTGTGAAGTAGATGTAAAAGAAGGTGCTACGTAATTTAAAATATCATTAACAGAAACTTGAGGCCCTGAACTTAAAAGCTCAGCAACATCAATTACATCCACAGGCACTGGCGTATTCGCTACAGTTCTGTTTTTGTTTCTAGATCCAACCAAGACTACTTCATCTAAAGACAGATTGTTTTCTTCTAATACAATAGTTATATAACTAGTGTCAGATATACTTTTTTCAACAGTTTTAAACCCTAAAGAGGAAACTGAGATTGTTGTAGGCATTTTTTCTACATTTAATGAAAATTCACCATTCTCATCTGTTGTAGTACCATTTGTGGTTCCTTTTTCTACGACATTCATAAATGATAAAGCCTCCCCGCTAGTATCAGTTACTTTTCCTTTAACTGTTTGAGCGTTCATTGTAATTGCCCCAACAAATAAAAACATAACCGTAAAAAATTTTAAAAAGTCATTTTGTTTCATATAAGTGTTATTGATTGATAATAACTGCAAATGTTGCTTTTTTTTTTGTTAAAAACAAAAAAATACAAGCTTAATGTACTATACTGCGTCAAGTAAACTTTTAAAAAACAACTTAAAAAACAAAAAAAACCTATACTAACTAGCTTTAACCAATTTTTAACAATGTTAAAAAATCGAATGGTGTAGATTTGTTTTTCAATTTTTTTAACTCTTAAATTATGACAAATGGAGATAGATATTAGAGCAATTAATGAAAAAATAGAGCGAGAAAGTGCCTTTGTAGATATTCTTACTTCAGAGATGAACAAGGTTATTGTTGGCCAAAAGGAGATGATAGAACGCTTGCTTATTGGACTACTTGGAAATGGACATATTTTACTTGAGGGTGTTCCTGGCTTGGCAAAAACTTTAGCCATCAACACGCTTGCAAAAGCCGTGCAGGGTTCTTTTAGTAGAATTCAATTTACTCCAGATCTATTACCTGCTGATGTAGTAGGAACCATGATTTACAACATGAAGGATAATGATTTTTCCATCAAAAAAGGTCCTATTTTCGCAAACTTTGTCTTAGCAGATGAGATCAATAGAGCACCTGCAAAAGTACAATCAGCTTTACTGGAAGCTATGCAAGAGCGTCAGATTACGATAGGAGATACTACTTTTAAATTGGATCAGCCCTTTCTGGTAATGGCAACACAAAACCCTGTTGAACAAGAAGGAACATACCCATTGCCTGAAGCTCAAGTAGATCGTTTTATGCTTAAAACTGTCATTGATTATCCGAAGTTGTCAGATGAGCAAACAATCATGAGACAAAATTTAAGTGGTAGTTTTGCAACAATAAACCCTGTGGTATCTGTAGAACAAATTCTAAAGGCAAGAGAAGCTGCCAATGAAGTTTATATGGATGAAAAAATAGAAAAATACATATTAGATATCATTTTTGCAACTAGATATCCTGAACGCTACAACCTTTCACAACTTAAACCACTTATTAGTTTTGGAGCTTCACCAAGAGGAAGTATCAATTTAGCAAAAGCTGCTAAATGTTATGCATTTATTAAAAGAAGAGGTTATGTAATTCCAGAAGATGTAAGAGCCATTGTTTATGATGTTTTAAGACATAGAATTGGAATTACATACGAAGCAGAAGCTGAAAACATTTCGTCTGTAGACATCATTAACTCTATTATTAACGAAATAGAAGTTCCTTAATAATAGCTGTTTGTATACATCACCATTTAGTTCATAAGAGAATCTATTTATAAAGTTTTGAAAAGATTCCTATAAAATTATTTAGTTTACCCAGTATAGAGCACTTACATCATGGATACTAAAGAAATATTAAAAAAAGTACGAAAAATTGAAGTCAAGACAAGGCGTTTGTCTGACCATATTTTTGGTGGCGAATACCATTCTACCTTCAAAGGAAGGGGAATGACATTTTCTGAAGTAAGAGCATATCAATTTGGAGATGACGTAAGAGCCATAGACTGGAATGTTACTGCCCGCTATAACGAACCTTTTATAAAAGTCTTTGAGGAAGAAAGAGAGCTTACAATGATGCTTATGGTTGATGTTTCTGGTTCTGAACATTTTGGAACTACAAATCAATTTAAAAAAGATACTGTTACAGAAATCTCTGCCACCCTAGCTTTTTCTGCAATTCAAAATAATGATAAAGTTGGTTTAATTCTTTTTTCAGATCAAATAGAATTATTTATTCCTCCTAAAAAAGGGAAAAGTCATGTACTTAGAATTATTCGTGAATTAATAGAGTTTACACCAGAGAGTAAAAAGACAGACATTGCCGAGGCTTTTAAATTTCTTTCTAATGTTATGAAAAAGAAAGCCATTGTTTTTATGTTGTCTGATTTTATGGATGATGATTATGAAAGAACACTAAAAATTGTTGGTAATAAACATGATATTACTGGAATTCGTGTATACGATAAACATGACGAAGAAATCCCTAATCTTGGAATGGTTCCTATGTTAGATGCAGAAACTAATGCTGTTCAGCTTATTAATACAGGCTCTAAAATAGTTAGAAGTAATTATAAAGCAACTGCTTTTCGACTTTCTGATTATTTTAAAAGTACCTTCAAAAAAAGCGGCTCAGGAACCATAGACACAAGGGTAGATGAAGATTACGTAAAAAAATTATTAGGATATTTTAAACACAAAGGAAGATAGCACAGATGAAACTAAAAATTCTTTTTTTTCTTTTCTTAATCAGTACTGCGACTTTTTCACAAAAAGTAAGCGTTGCATCAGATACTACCAATATTAGGATTGGAGAGCAATTCTTGTTTCAAATTTTGGTTAAAGACACTGCTAATGTTATTTTTCCAGAAAAACTAGAAAACTTAACTAGCTTAGAGATTGTAGAGAATATAAAAATAGATACTTTTAAAAACAGTCTTATCAAAAAGTATCTAATGACAGGCTTTGACAGCGGCGCCTTTTATATTCCTTCGCAACAAATTTTTATTAAAAATAGAGCCTTTATAACAGATTCTATATTAATAAATGTTGCAACCATTGCTACAGACACTACAAAACAAAAAATGTTTCCAATTAAGGCCATTCAAAATGAGCCTTTGGTTTATGATGATTTTAAACCCTACGTTGTTTGGCTACTTTTGGCACTCCTATTAATAGGTGCAGTTATTTATTACCTGGTAACCCGTAAAAAACCAACAATTACTGAAGATGAAGGTATTGCTGCTCTAGCTCCTTTTGAAGAGGCTATAGAAAAGCTCCAAGAATTAGATACTAAGTTACTGTGGCAAAATAATGAGATAAAAAAATATTACAGTGAGCTTACAGAGATTGTTCGTGCTTATATAGAAAAAGAATTAAAGATTCCTGCACTAGAAATTACAACGCATGAATTAGTTGACATTCTTTCTGCCTTTAACAAGGCAAAAACTATTGACGCTAGCAAAGAAACTATCAAAAAACTAAATGCGCTGCTTCAAGAAGCCGATTTGGTAAAATTTGCAAAATCAACTCCACTTTCGCATGAAATTGAAGAAGACAGAAGAGATGCAGAAGAGGTATTATATACTCTTAAACCAACACCAATAACAGAAGAAACTAAAGATGATGAATTGGAGTAATTTTGAGTTTCATAGCCCTGAGTTTTTATGGTTGCTAAGCCTAATCCCTTTGGTAGCTGTTTGGTCTTTTTTTATGCGCAAAAAAGAAGCTGCTGTATTAACTGTTTCTAGCCTTAAAGGATTTCGTGTAAAAAATAATTTTTTACCAAAAGTAAAACCTCTATTGACAATTATTAGATTAACAGCCCTAGCCTTATTAATTGTTGCCTTAGCCAGACCAAGAAACGTTGCTGTTAGCACAAAGATTAAGGCCAACAGAGGAATAGATATTGTAATGGCTATTGATGTTTCTGCTAGTATGTTAGCTAGAGATCTAAAACCAAATAGGCTGGAGGCTTTAAAAGTGGTGGCAACAGATTTCGTAAACAGGCGACCAAATGACAGAATAGGAATTGTTGTCTATGCAGGAGAAAGTTTTACTCAAACACCTATTACAAGTGATAAAAGAATTACAAAAAGAACTATTTCAGAAATTAAATGGGGCCAGCTAGATGGTGGTACTGCCATTGGAATGGGCCTAGGTTCTGCTGTTAATAGATTAAAGGAAAGTGAAGCAAAAAGTAAAGTAATTATTCTTCTAACGGACGGAGTAAACAACGCTGGTTTTGTAGATCCAAAAACAGCAACCGAACTTGCAAAAGGATTAAATATAAAAGTTTATACCGTAGGTATTGGAACAAACGGTATGGCAGAATTTCCGGTAAGTAGAGATGCCAGAGGTAGATTACAATTTAGAAAACAACAGGTAGAAATAGACGAAGAACTTCTTCAATTTATTGCGAGCGAAACACAAGGGCAATATTTTAGAGCAACAGACAACAGCAAATTGCAAGAGATTTATGATGAAATTGATACCCTAGAAAAAACTAAGATTGAAGAGTTTAAATATTACAACTATCAAGAAAAATATAGATTTCTAATCTTTCTTGCTGGCGGTTTATTATTATTAGAATTTGTATTAAAAAACACACTGTTTAGAAGTTTTATATAATGTTATACAGACTAGAAGAACCCATATATTTTTATCTATTTGCAACGATTCCGGTAATCGTAGTAATTTTTCTGCTGGTGTTTTGGTGGAAAAAAAGCACTCAGAAAAAATTTGCGTCATCTAGTTTATTACTAAAACTAGCACCCAATGTTTCTGTCTTTAAATCTATGCTAAAGGTCTTATTTTTTATGCTAGGGATTTCATTTCTAATTATAGCTCTTGTAAATCCTAAAATAGGAACCAAACTAAAAACAGTAAAAAGAGAAGGAGTAGATGTTGTTTTTGCTTTAGATGTTTCTAAAAGTATGTTGGCAGAAGATATTGCGCCAAACAGGTTAGAAAAATCGAAACAAATTATTTCTAAAATTATAGATAAATTGGGAAGCGATCGTGTAGGGATTATTATTTATGCTGGAAATGCATATCCTCTTTTACCAATTACAACAGATCATGGTGCTGCAAAAATGTTCTTGCAAAATGCAAACCCAGATTTAGTTTCTAGTCAAGGAACAGCCATTAATGAAGCCTTAGATTTGGCAAAAACATATTATAATAATGACGAACAGACCAATCGGTTTTTAATTATTATTTCAGACGGAGAAGATCATCAGGAAGAAACAAAGCAGTTAGCACAAAATATTTCTAATGATGGTATTAAAGTATATACTATTGGAGTAGGCACAAAAAAAGGGGGTCCTATACCAATGAAAATAAACGGGTCTTTAATAGGCTATAAAAAATACAAAGGAGAAACTGTTTTAACAAAACGTAATTCTGAACTTTTAAAAGGTATTGCAGATGCTGCTAATGGAAGTTATATTGATGGAAATTTAACAGACAAACCTGTGAAATTTATTGAAGACGTTATTAGCAACGCCCAAAAAACAGAATTTGAAACCAAACAATTTTCAGATTATAAAGACCAATTTCAGTGGTTTTTAGGAATTGGTATTTTGTTTTTAGTATTAGATGTTTTCTTGCTAGACAAGAAAACTAAATGGCTGAAAAAGGTTGATTTATTTAACGAAAAAGAAAACTAAATTCTGGTAAAATGAAGAATTTAATATACATATGTAGTGCTTTAGTGATGTTTGCAACATCCTCAACAGCTTATGCTCAAAAAGATTCTATTGCATTACAAAGAGAAGCTAGAAAATTGGTAAGAGCGGGGAATGCACTCTACAATCAAAATAATTATGGAGATGCTTCTATTGTCTACAAAAAAGCTTTAGAAAAAAATAGTGGCTATAAAAAGGCAACTTATAATTTAGGAAACTCGCTGTATCAAGAAAAGAATTTTAAAGAAGCAATTCCTCAATATACTGTAGCTGTAGAAAATGCAAAAGATCCATTTCAAAAAGCTGAAGGATACCATAATATTGGAAATGCAATGATGCAGGAAAAAAATTATCAAGGAGCTGTAGATGCGTTTAAAAATGCTCTTCGAAGCAATCCAAATGATGATGAGACTCGCTATAATTTAGCGGTAGCACAAAAGCTACTTGAAAAAGATAAAAATAAAGACAAAAACAAGGACAAAGACAAAGACAAGGACAAGGACAAGGATAAGGATAAGGATAAGGATAAGGATAAAAAAGACGGAGACGACAACGACAAAAAAGACCCCAAAAAAGACGATGACAAAGGAGATAACAAGAAAAAACAAGATCCTAAGAAAAATGAGAAAAAAGAACAAAAACCTCAGCCAGGAAAAATGTCACCACAACAAATTAAACAGTTATTAGAAAGTTTAAAAAATGAAGAGAAAAAAACTCAGAAAAAATTAAATGCAAAAAAAGCCAAAGGATCTAAAATTAAACAAGAAAAAGATTGGTAAATTTTATATTTGCAAATAGTTAGACAATAAAATGAAGCAGAAGATATATTATATTCTTATTCTATGTGCTCTTATGAGTGTATCTACCTATGCGCAAACACCTAAACTTGTTGCCAGTGTTAGCAAAAATAAATTAGGGCTTAATCAGAGAGTAAAAATACAGTTTACCATTAATAAACAGGGGGCAGATAATTTTCAGGCTCCTAATTTTAAAAATTTCCAAATTGTTAGTGGCCCAAGTCAATCTATAAGTCAGTCTTGGGTGAATGGAAGTGCAAGTTTTTCTCAATCCTATAATTATATTATTAAGCCTCTCAAAAAAGGAGAGTTTTTAATCCCAGCTGCTAGCATAAAACTTAACAACAAAATACTAACATCTAAGCCTGTTAAAGTAATTGTTTTAGATCCGGTAGATATTCCTAAAGACCCCAACGATCCTAATTATATTGCACAACAAAACGTTCATTTAGTAGCAGAGATTTCTAAATCTAGCCCCTATGTTGGTGAGGGTATTTACGTAGAATACAGGCTATATGTGAGTCAGAATATAAGTGTAAGAGACTTTTCATACACAGATTCTCCTCAGTACAATGGTTTTTGGAATCAAGACATTAAAATACGAGGATTAACTACACAAAATGGAACTTATAATGGAGAACAGTATCGATATGTTGTTTTGCAAAAAGCTCTTTTAATTCCAACAAAATCTGGTAAACTCACCATAGATCCAATAGAAATGGATATTGTTATTGGAGTGCCAACTGGAAGAGGAGATTTCTTTGGAAACCCGATTGTGAAAAATATTACAAAGAGTTTTGCTTCTGCTAAGAAATTTATACGATCTAAAGAGTTGCCAATAGAGGGCAAGCCAGAAAGTTTTAACGGAGCTGTTGGCGATTTTAATTTTATAGTAAGCTCCAGTAAAAATATTTTAAAATCTAATGAAACAGCTACTGTTTCTGTGAAGGTTACTGGAAACGGTAATTTAAAATTATTTGAGTTACCAGAAATAAAAACACCTTCAGAATTAGAGGTTTTTACCCCAGAGCAAAAAGAAAAAATTAATGTGACTTCTAGAGGAATTAGAGGTTCGGTAACTAAAAATTACACCATTGTTCCTCAATTTAAAGGTAAATATAAAATTCCAAGTACTGAGTTTTCATATTTTGACCTCAAAGAAAAAAAATATGTTAGATTAACCTCTGAAGACATATTTGTAGATGTTTTAGAAGGTAAAGAATTGGTAACAGATTCTGATTTGGCTTCAAACGCTAAGAAAGATATTGTTGTTACTGGTGCTAATTTTAGATATATTCAAACTAGCAGCGCATTTTCTTTAGCGAATGAATCAGATTTTTATACCTCTAAATTCTACTATTTAATTTTAATACTTCCATTGTTATTTATTCCTATTGGAATTGTAATTGCCAAAAGAAACGAAGCAAGAAGTAATGATATTTTAGGTAATAAATTACGAAAAGCAGATCGTTTAGCTAAAAAATATCTGTCTGAGGCCAAAAAACAATTAGGAGCCAAAGAGGCTTTTTATGTGGCATTAGAAAAAGCACTTCACAATTATTTGAAGGCCAAATTAAGAATTGAAACCTCAGATATTAGTAAAGAAAAAATTACAGAATTGCTAAAAAGAAAGTCTGTAAACGAAAGTACTATTCGCTCATTTATAGAAGTTTTTAATAGCTGTGATATGGCAAGGTACTCTCCTGTATCTGTAGTAGAGATGAAAGATGATTACGAAAAATCTAGATTAGTAATTACTCAAATAGACAAACAATTGTAAGATGAAAAAAATTCTAATTTTACTGCTATTTATATCTCAACAGTTGTTTTCACAAGGTACAGATGAATTGTTTGAAAAAGGAAATGAGCACTACAAACTAGCCGAATATTCTGAAGCAATTTCTAGCTATCAAGAAATAGAAGCACTTGGTTTTATTTCTTCAGAATTGTATTATAATTTAGGAAATTGTTATTACAAACTAAACAAAGTTGCACCAGCAATTTATAATTATGAAAAGGCCTTACTTATAAATCCTTTAAATGAAGATGCTCAAAGTAATTTGGTGTTTGCAAAAAGACTTACTATAGATGCTATTGAAGAACTTCCAAAAACAATTTTTCAAAAGTTAGATACCTCATTGGTTAAGAAACTATCCTACAATGAATGGGCTACAGTTGCTGTTGTTTTTTCTGTTCTAGGAACAGTACTTTTTCTGCTATTTTATTTTTCATACACTCCTTCAAAAAAACGATTGTTTTTTGTGACTAGCATCATTAGTTTTCTCGTTTTATTGATTACTTCATTTTTTACAGTAAAAGAGTATTCTTATGTAAATACAACTGTAGAGGCTATCATTTTTAGTAAAGAGACTGATATTAAAGACGCGCCTACCTTCAATAGCGAAAAGGTGTTTACACTTCATGAAGGAACCAAGGTTCGTGTTTTAGACACGGTAGATAATTGGAAAAAAATTAGAATTGCCGACGGAAAGGTTGGTTGGATTATTGCTGATGAAATAAAAATCCTTCGTATTTTTTAAAAAAAACTAAAAAAAACCATATCCAACTTTGTATCTTTGTTTTTTTATAAAATCCATGAGTAAAACTATTATAACTTTCTTATTTTCTCTGATAATTTTGGCTTCAATTGTAGCGCCAACTTTTGTCAATTTTTCTGAGAGCACTATAGAAATAACTGAAATAGTTGACTTTGGTGAAGAAGAAGAAAACAAAGGAAACGAATCTATTAAAGATTTAGAAGTAAAAATATACTACTCAAGTGACAAAGAAGGCCTTTTTTTAGGTCTTGAAAACAACAAAAGAATTCGTTTTTGTTCTAAAAGCTACAGCTTTAAGTTCACGAAACTGAACAGCCCACCACCCGAACTATTTTCAGTATAAAGAAGGTTTTGCCTTTTTATAACTTCACTCTACGGTATATTTAGTTTTATCAAAAAACAAATATCCGTTTTACCCCTGTTATAGTATTAACCATTAAACATATTAAAATGAAAGCCCTTACAAAAGAAACGCAGGCGGCCATTACACCAGATAATGCCATTAGCTTATTAAGAGAAGGAAATCAACGATTTCAATCAAATAAAGAAGTAGAAAGAAATTTATTAGCTCAAGTATCAGATACTAGTACAGGCCAATACCCATTTGCTACAATATTACATTGTGTAGATTCTAGAGTTTCTGCAGAATTAGTCTTTGACCAAGGAATTGGTGATGTATTTAGCATTAGAATTGCTGGAAACTTTGTAAATGAAGACATTCTAGGGAGTATGGAGTTTACCTGTAAACTTGCAGGAACTAAAGTAATTGTTGTTTTAGGACATACGGCTTGTGGTGCTGTAAAAGGAGCCTGTGACAATGCCAAATTAGGAAATCTTACCACGTTGCTTAGCAAATTAAAGCCTGCAGTAGCAGCGGTAACAGAACCTACTGACACTAGCAAGAGAAACTCAGGAAATATTGACTTTGTAAACCATGTAGCAGAGAAAAATGTCTACATGACAATAGAAAATATTAGAGAGAAAAGTCCTGTTTTAAAAGAAATGGAAGACCTAGGTGAGATTAAAATTATTGGAGCTATGTATGACATTAAAGATGGCTCGGTAACATTTTATGAATAAAAGCTCCATGAAAAAATTCATCATCATCCTTGCATTTTTATCTGTTCCTTTTTCAGGAATAAGTCAAGAAAACGGGCCAGGTAATTGGCTGGTTTATATTGGAAGTAAACAATTAAACTCTAAATGGAACCTCCATCACGAAGTTCAATATAGAAATTATAATGCCATTGGAAATCTAGAACAGTTATTACTAAGAACTGGATTGGGGTATGCCATTGGTGAAAAAAGTAATTTACTACTAGGGTACGGATACATAAATTCTGAAAACTATACGGGAAACGAAGACGAGAAAGTTACTGTAGAAGAACATAGAATTTTTCAACAATTTATTACAAAGCACAGTATTGGAAAACTAAGTTTACAACATCGGTATCGTTTTGAACAACGTTTTGTAGCAAGTGATTTTAAGACTCGTTTTCGTTATTTTTTAGGATTGAATGTTCCTTTTAAAGACTCAAAGTATTATCTATCTACTTACAACGAGATTTTTTTAAACGGAGCCTCCAATGTATTCGATAGAAACAGAGTTTATGGAGGTTTAGGATATAAAATTTCTGATGGAATTAAACTAGAAGTTGGATATATGAATCAAATTTTTGAAACCTCTAGTAGGGATCAAATTAACCTTATTACATTTATAAATTTTTAATAAAAAAATATGAAAAATCTTTTTTCAAATGTTCGTGGCGATCTTTTTGGCGGAATTACTGCTGGTATTGTTGCACTACCGTTAGCACTTGCTTTTGGTGTCTCTTCAGGACTAGGACCTGATGCCGGTCTGTATGGTGCTATTTTTATTAGTTTCTTTGCTGCTTTTTTTGGCGGAACTCCAACACAGATTTCTGGCCCTACGGCACCAATGACAGCCGTAAGTATGGTTGTTATTGCAGGAATTATAGCCTCTAATAATGGAGATGTTAGTAAAGCATTGCCTATTATTTTAACTGTTTTCTTATTATCTGGCCTTATGCAAATTGGCCTAGGTTTAGCTGGTTTAGGGAAATATATTCGATATATTCCGTACCCAGTTGTTTCAGGTTTTATGACAGCTATTGGAGTTATTATATTAGTTACTCAAATTTTACCTTCTGTAGGGTACAATGCTAAAGAAGATGCTGAGTTTGTAAAGCAGTTTGAATCTCAAGTTGAAGAGGTGGTTTTAAATAGATATCTAAAAGATAGTAAAAGCAAAAAAACCGATAAAATTCTTACACTGCAAGATTATAAAAATGCAACAGCTGAAGGTGAGAGTATTGTACAGGCAGATATTGTAAAGGAAAGCAAAACATTAGCAGGAAGAGAGGCTTCTGGTGTTTTAGGTACGTTTAAAGTACTCCCTAGAGCTTTAAAAAATCTTAATTGGCTAGAACTAATCTTAGCTCTAGGCACAATTTTTATCATCTATGGGTTTAAACGAATAACAACTGTCGTACCTAGTACCTTGGTTGCGTTAATGGTTATGACGGGAATTTCTGTTGGTTTTAACCTAGACTACAAACCTATAGAAGAAATTCCGAGTGGATTTCCAATCCCAAATATGGAAATTTTTACCAGTTTTAATTTAGCGAGTATCACTCCTTATATTTTTACAGCCTTAACATTAGCGCTGCTAGGAGCTATTGATTCTCTGTTAACATCGGTTGTTGCAGATAATATGACCAAAACTAAACACAAACCAAATAAAGAACTTATTGGTCAAGGAATAGGAAACAGTATTGCTTCTATTTTTGGTGGAATTCCTGGTGCAGGTGCTACCATTAGAACGGTTGTAAACATTAATTCAGGAGGAAAAACAAAACTATCAGGAATGGTAGCTGGTCTAATGCTATTAGTTATTTTATTAGGATTAGGACCCGTTGCTTCTAAAATCCCTGCAGCGGTCTTAGCAGGAATCTTAGTTACGGTTGGTATTGGAGTAATGGATTACAAAGGATTAAAAGCCATCCCTTCTTTGCCAAGAGATATTAAAATAGCGGGCATCAAATTAAGCTCAGAAGTAATTATCATGATTGTTGTATTATTACTTTCTACATTCTGGAATTTAGTATATGCCGTTGGTATTGGATTGGTCATCGCATCTTTAATGTTTATGAAGAAAATTGGAGATTTAACAGCGCAACAATCTAACGTAACTTCTTTAAAGGAAGAATCTTGGGCTGATGAAATTGGAATGACAAAAAAATTACGTGAGGAGGTTTTTATCAAACATATTAAAGGTCCTTTATTTTTTGGTTCTACAAGTGATTTTCAACAACTTATAAAGCAAATACCATCGTCTGCATCTACCATTATTATTCGGATGGATAGAATGGAATATATAGATCAATCTGGATTGTATGCGCTAGAAGATAGTATCGTAGAACTTACAAAAGATGGTAAAATTGTATTAGTCGTAGACTTACAAAAACAACCTAAATACATGATGGAACGTATTGATATTATTCCAGATTTAATTGCAAAGGAATATATTTTTACAGATTTTAAAACCTGCTTACAGTGGGTAAAAGATCATAAAGACTCATAAGAAATTATTGAGGAGACTGTCTTCTTCGGTGTATGATAGTATAGAAGATCTGTTGTAAACGCTATAGCTTATTACTAAAGTAATAAGCTATAGCGTTTATTTTTTTTATAATAACGAACATCCTTATTGAAGTTCATTTTTCTTTTCATCAATCTCCTTAATGATTGCAGGAAATATAGTGGGAACAATTTCTTTTACAGGAGCGTATAAGATAGACGCATCTAAGGTCTGTTTTTCTATAAAAGGAATAGTGCTATTTACTCTGGCAAAAAAAACAAAAATTACGCTTAAAATTACTACACTCTTTAGGAGGGCAAAAACACCTCCTAATATTTTATTAATAAGTCCAAGCGCTACAAAATCTGCCATTTTTGTGAAGACCTTTCCTAGAGAAGATACCGCAATTACAATGGCTATAAAAGTAACTGCAAATGCCGTTAACGCAATATAATTTTCACTCCACGCTACATACTTTTTTAAAATGTTTGCTGCAAAATAGGAGAAGTGAATTGCCCCGTAAATACCACCAATTAGGGCAATTAAAGACGCTACTTCCACAAAAAACCCTTTCATAAAACCTCTTATAAAAGCAATAATTAAAATAACTGCTATTACAATATCGAAGATGTTCATAATACTTGTCGTTTTTTTCAAATATAAGTAACTCAATGATATTCTTTGGTACTTTCTTGTTTGTATATTTACAATCATGTATGCTTTAGTAGATTGTAATAACTTTTATGCTTCTTGTGAGCGGGTATTTAACCCCAACTTACAAAACAAACCTGTTGCTGTATTAAGTAATAATGATGGTTGTGTAATTGCTAGAAGCGATGAGGCAAAAAAATTAAATCTCCCAATGGGCGCTCCTATTTTTAAATGGGGAAACTTCTGCAAGCATCATAAAGTTACCGTTTTATCCTCTAATTATCCGTTATATGGCGATATGAGCACTAGAGTTATGACAATTCTAGAGCAGTTTTCACCTAATGTTGAAGTGTATAGTATTGATGAAGCTTTTATAGATCTTACAGGATTTGATCATCATAATTTTAATGATTACGGAACAAGCATTCGAAATAGAATTTTAAAATGGACCGGAATACCAACCTGTGTAGGAATTGCGCCCACAAAAGCGCTCTGTAAAGTAGCTAACAAGATTGCAAGAAAGTTCCCAAAAGAAACCGGTGGCGTTTATGTAATTGATTCTGATGAAAAACGCCTAAAAGCACTCAAGTGGACAGCCATTAAAAATGTGTGGGGAATTGGTCGTCGTTTAGAAAAACGCCTGATTGTAAAGGGGTGTAAAACAGCTTTTGATTTTACACAATTATCTGATGATTGGGTACGTCTAAATTTTTCAATTACAGAATGGAAATTAAAAAAAGACTTGGAAGGAATTCCAACCATTGAATTCGAAATAAAACAAACTAAGCGCTCTATTGCAACCACTAGAAGTTTTGAGCAGACCTATTCAAATATTGAAAATATTACAGAACGTGTTTCCACTTTTGCAGCATGTTGCGCAGAAAAATTACGAGCACAAAAAACTAGTTGCCATATGGTCATCGTCTTATTAAGTAGCGATCGTCATAAAAGAGATGTAGCACAGCACAACGCTTCAAAAACAATAGTTTTCCCATACCCTACAGATTCTACACTTAGCATTACAAAGGCATCTGTAGAGGCTGTGAAAACAATTTTTAAAGCAGGTATAAAATATAAGCGTGCAGGGATTATTGTTACAGGACTGGTTCCTACAGACAATCATCAATTAAATTTATTTCTTCATGAAAACCCAAAGCACAAGCCATTAATGTCTGCAATAGACCGTCTAAATAAAAAATTTAAAACAACCACCATTAAATTGGCAAATCAAGACTTACAACGAACTTGGAAAATGAAACAAGAACGTCTGTCTCCAAAATATACCACAAAGATCAATGATATTATTACCGTAAAATAAATGACAAAATCACTTCAGTTTTTCACCCCAAAAGCATCAAATAGTACTGGTGCAATTTTTATTGACACAGGAATCTCAGCCGGGTTTCCTTCTCCAGCAGACGATTTTAAAGAAACTAGAATTTCTCTAGATGAAGAATTAATTACCAATAAAGAAGCAACATTCTTTGCCAAAGTAAAGGGACAGTCTATGATTGGTGCTGGTTTAGATGATAATGATTTGTTAGTCATTGACAGAAGTCTTGAACCTGAAAATAATAAAATAGCTGTTTGCTTTTTAGATGGTGAGTTTACCATCAAACGATTAAAAGTAGATGGCAATGATGTGTGGCTACAACCAGAGAACCCAAAATATCCTATTATTAAAATCACCGAAGAGAATGATTTTGTGATTTGGGGAATAGTTACAAGTGTTATTAAAAAAGTATAGGTTTAGAATTATATCCTTAGCTATCTTTTACCAATTAAGCAGGATAAATTCTTATTTTTTTAATTAGAAATCCTAATTCAAATTTCGTTGTTCAATAAAAAAACGTTTCATCAACTGACTGCATTCATTTTCTAAAATACCGCTAACTACTTTTGTTTTTGGGTGTAAGGTTGTCTTTAAATTAACAAAACCTCTTTGAGGTTCAGAGGCCCCATATACAATCTTTCCAATTTGAGTCCAATAACTTGCTCCTGCACACATTTGGCAAGGTTCTAGGGTCACGTAAAGTGTACATTCTTTTAAATATTTTCCGCCTAGAAAATCTGCTGCTGCAGTAAAAGCTTGCATTTCTGCATGTGCTGTTACATCGTTTAAGGTTTCGGTGAGGTTGTGTGCTCTGGCAATAATTTTATCATTCATTACAATCACAGCCCCAACAGGAACCTCTCTTTTCTTAAAAGCAGACTCAGCTTCCTGAAGTGCTTTTTTCATAAAATAAGTATCATTAAAAGGCTGAATCATTTCAAAAAATATTTATTCAATATTACAAATATCTTTTGAGTTGTAAAATTGTATTTTTGTAGTATAATGAATGCTTTACTTGACGCCATAAAATTTCCATCAGATCTTAGAAAACTAACTACAGATCAATTGCCAAAATTGGCAAAAGAATTGCGTGCGTTTATTATTGATATCGTAGCTACAAAACAAGGCCATTTAGGAGCTAGTCTAGGAGTAGTGGAGCTCACCATTGCTTTGCATTATTTATTTGATACGCCTAATGATTTATTGGTATGGGATGTGGGCCATCAAGCGTACGGACATAAAATTTTAACCGGAAGAAAAGATGTTTTTAAGACCAACAGACAACTTGATGGTATCTCTGGATTTCCAAAAATAACCGAAAGCGACTATGATGCTTTTGGAGTTGGGCATTCTTCTACCTCAATCTCTGCTGCTTTAGGCATGGCAATTGCCTCTTCATTAAAAGGCGAAACAGAAAAACACCATATTGCAGTAATTGGCGATGCCTCTATTGCAAGTGGCATGGCGTTTGAAGCCTTAAATCATGCGGGTGTTAGTGATGCTAATTTATTAATTATTTTAAATGATAATGCCATTGGTATAGATCCTTCTGTGGGCGCTTTAAAAGAGTATTTAACCAAAGTAAAAACAGATAAGTCTCTAGCAAGAAACAATATTATACGCGCACTAAACTTTGAGTATTCTGGCCCTATAGATGGGCATGATTTACCCAAAGTTCTGTCAGAATTAGAACGTTTAAAAAGCGTAAAAGGGCCGAAGTTTTTACACGTAATTACAACAAAAGGAAAAGGTTTACAGCAAGCTGAAGAAGACCAAGTAACCTATCATGCTCCTGGAAAATTTGATAAAATTTCTGGTGAACGTATTAAAAAAGAAGCAAGTCTTTATACCAAATATCAAGATGTTTTTGGAAAAACTATTTTAGAATTAGCAAAACAAAATGATAACATTGTTGGAATTACACCAGCAATGCTGACAGGTAGTTCTTTAAAATTTATGTTTCAAGAATTCCCGAAAAGAACGTTTGATGTTGGCATTGCAGAACAACATGCCGTTACTTTGGCTGCTGGTATGGCAACACAAGGTTTAATTCCGTTTTGTAATATTTATTCTACGTTTTTACAACGAGCCTATGATCAAATAATACATGATGTCGCTTTGCAAAATCTACCAGTTATTTTTTGTCTAGATAGAGCTGGACTGGTTGGGGAAGATGGGGCTACACACCATGGTGTATTTGACATTAGTTATATGAGAGCCATTCCAAATATGATTGTTTTTGCGCCTAGAAATGAAGTAGAATTACGGAATATTTTATACACTTCTCAGTTGGGCTTAAATCATCCAATTGCCATTCGTTATCCCAGAGGAAGAGGGTTTTCTATTGATTGGAAAAAACCGTTTGAAGCCATTGAACTAGGAACTGGAGTTTGTTTACAAAAAGGAACAAATAGTGCCATACTCTCTTTAGGAACTATTGGAAATAATGTCACAAAAGCACTAGAAGAGTTGCCGAATATTGCTCATTACGATATGCGATTTGCGAAGCCTTTAGATGAAAAATTACTCCATACAATATGTGCTAATTTCAATCATATCATCACCATTGAAGATGGTGTGAAAAAAGGTGGATTTGGCTCAGCTATTTTAGAATTTATTGCCGAACATCACTATAAAAATTCAATTAAAATTCTGGGAATACAGGATGACTTTATAGAACATGGAACTATTGAAGAGCTTCAAAAAATGAATGGAATAGACTCAGGTTCTATCAGGCAAATTCTCAAAGATATAAATTTAGATTAGTAAAAGCTTTTGAGATTGCTACTTACATCATACTCCCTTGTATCTTTTTGTGAATTCGAATGGCATAACCATCAGACATTCTTGATACATAGCTGCAAACAGCCATGATTCTCTCGTAAGGTGATCTAGAGCTTACCTGAAATTCTTTGGGTAATAAATTGAGCAGTAAGCTATCATAATTGGTTGGAGTTCCTAGATGATGATTGTTTAAAGCAGTTACAAAAATGTCTAAAAGGTCGGCTATAATTTTATAACCTGCTACTTCTTTTTCTACTACTTCCTGACTCTTGTATATTTTTGAAATACTAATTTTTAAAATGTCATTTATTTGTGCTTCATAGGCACATTTATCTAGTAAAGACGTAGAAAAAGTTCCTTTTAGAATGGCCTCTTCGTTTGTTAAAAAAATTGCTACTGCTTCATTAATTAGCGTATTTATAGCCAATGCTCTTAGATAACTAACTCTATCTTTTTTAAATTTTAATGAATGGTATTTTTTTATATCAATGGTATCTTTAACCAGTTTAATTAAATACTCTAAGGCAAATTCTTCTTCTATTAATCCTAAATTTATTCCGTCTTCAAAGTCTATAATGGTATAGCAAATATCATCGGCGGCTTCTACTAAAAAAGTTAATGGATGCCTGTGATAACTAATTGCTGCTGTTGTAGACTTGTTAAGCAGGCCTAAATCTTCAACAATATCTAAAAAAGCTTCTTTTTCTGACTGAAAGCAACCGTATTTTTTATCTGCAATATGCTTGGTTGGTTTTTTTGGCAATGACTCTTTAGGGTACTTTATAAAAGCGCCTAAGGTTGCATAAGACAAGCGCAGCCCACCGTAAACTCCTTCTCTATTTTCGGTCAAAATCTTAAGCCCGTTGGCATTTCCTTCAAAATCTATGAGATCTTGATATTCTTCTGCAGATAACACCTCTTTGTATTGGATTCCTTTACCAGTTTTAAAATACTCTCCAATGGCTTTTTCTCCAGAATGACCAAAAGGCGGATTTCCAATATCGTGCATTACAGAAGCTGCAGCTACAATGGCGCCAAAATCATTAAATGTATATCCTAATTCTTTTAAGTTTGGATGACGTTCTAACAATACTTTACCAACTCTTCTTCCTAAAGTTCTACCAACTACAGAAACTTCTAAACTATGGGTAAGTCTGGTATGAACAAAATCTGTTTCAGACAGAGGAATCACTTGTGTTTTATCTTGTAAACTTCTGAATGCTTCTGAAAATATAATTCTATCAAAATCTACTTCAAATCCCAAACGAGTTTCGTCTTGTTTGGCTCTTGGACGTTTTTGAAGGTCTCCAAAACGTTTTAAAGAAAGTAATTGTTCCCAGTTCATCATGCTCCTTTGATTTTGATTTATATAAAAAAAGAATCCCAAATATATTGAGATTCTTTTTTAAACGTACATTAATTAAATAATTTCTAAGATCCGCACATTAAGCAATCATCATCTGGGCCTCCATTTTTAGAAGAATCTACCATTGCTTTAAATTCTGCAGCAGACATTGGTCCTTCATTAGGCACTGGTGCTATTGCTTCTTCTTCTTTTGTAACTTCTTTCTTTTCTTTAGAAAGAGTAAACTGAATAGCGTTTACCGCAGATTTGGTTCTTAGGTAATACATTCCGGTTTTTAATCCAGATTTCCAACCATAAAAATGCATGGAGGTTAATTTGGCATAATCTGCATCTTGCATAAATAAGTTCAATGATTGAGATTGATCTATGAAATATCCTCTATGGCGTGCCATATCTATGATATCTTTCATACTCATTTCCCAAACAGTTTTATACAAGTCTTTTAAGTCTTGTGGAATTTTGTCTATGTGTTGAATAGATCCGTTTGCACGCATAATATCTTCTTTCATATTATTATCCCATAGTTCCATCTCTACCAAGTCTTCTAATAAGTGCTTGTTTACAACAATAAATTCTCCAGACAGTACACGTCTTGTATAAATATTAGAAGTATACGGTTCAAATGCTTCATTGTTTCCAAGAATTTGAGAAGTAGATGCTGTTGGCATTGGAGCTACTAATAACGAATTTCTAACACCGTGCTTGATAACATTTTTACGTAATTTTTTCCAATCCCAATTACCACTTAAATCTTCATCGTTAATTCCCCACATATTGTATTGGAATTCTCCTTCAGACATGGGTGATCCTTTAAATGTTGAATACGGTTCTTTTGCTTTTGCTATTTCCATAGAAGATTGAACAGAGGCAAAATACAAGGTTTCAAAAATATCTTTATTTAATTTTTTAGCCGCATCGGAGGTAAATGGTAAGCGTAACATAATAAATGCATCTGCCAAACCTTGAACTCCTAAACCTACCGGTCTATGTCTAAAATTAGAGTTTTCTGCTTCTTTTACTGGGTAGTAATTTCTATCAATAACCGTGTCTAAGTTTCTGATGACTTTTTTGGTTACGTCATATAGTTTTTTATGATTGAAAAACTTTTCTCCAGCTTCGTTTTCAGTAACAAACATTGGTAAGGCAATAGATGCTAAGTTACATACAGCTACTTCATCGTTGGCAGTATATTCCATAATTTCTGTACACAAGTTAGACGAACGAATGGTTCCTAAATTCTTGTGATTGGTTTTACGGTTTACAGCATCTTTATAGAGCATATAAGGTGTTCCTGTCTCTATCTGGGATTCTAATATTTTCTCCCAAAGCTCTCTTGCTTTGATTGTTTTTCTTCCTTTTCCTACTTTTTCGTAGCCTTCGTATAATTTTTCAAATTCATCTCCATAGGTGTCAAATAAATGAGGACATTCATTTGGGCACATTAATGTCCATTGGCCATCTTCTTGCACTCTTTTCATAAATAAATCTGGCATCCACATGGCATAGAATAAATCTCTTGCTCTCATTTCTTCTTTCCCGTGATTCTTTTTCAAGTCTAGAAATTCAAAAATATCTGCATGCCAAGGTTCTATATACATGGCAAAAGATCCTTTACGTTTTCCTCCTCCTTGGTCTACGTAACGAGCCGTATCATTAAATACCTTTAGCATTGGTACAATTCCGTTAGAAGTTCCGTTAGTTCCTCTTATATAGGATCCTGTAGCACGTACGTTATGAATAGACAAGCCAATACCTCCGGCTGATTGTGAAATTTTAGCAGTTTGTTTTAATGTATCGTAGATTCCATCAATACTATCGTCTTGCATTTGTAATAAAAAACATGAAGACATTTGTGGTTTTGGCGTACCAGCATTGAATAAAGTAGGCGTAGCATGTGTAAAAAACTTCTTACTCATTAATTCATAAGTAGCAATAGCTTCATCTATATCATTTAAATGAATTCCAATAGATACCCGCATTAGCATGTGTTGAGGTCTTTCTACGATAATTCCGTTTAACTTTAATAAATAAGAACGTTCTAGTGTTTTAAACCCAAAAAAGTCATAATTAAAATCTCTACTGTAAATAATGGTAGAATCTAGCTTTTCAGCGTTATCTATAATAATTTTATATACTTCATCAGATAATAAGGGTGCTTTTTTACCTGTTCTTGGATTTACATATTCGTATAAATCCAGCATGGTTTCTGAGAACGATTTTTTAGTGTTTTTATGTAGGTTAGATACGGCAATTCTTGCAGCTAGTTTTGCGTAATCTGGGTGAGCGGTAGTCATTGTAGCGGCAATTTCTGCTGCTAGACTGTCTAATTCTGGTGTAGTAACTCCGTCATATAACCCTTCAATTACACGCATTGCTACCTTTACTGGATCAACAATTTTGTTAAGCCCATAACACATTTTCTTTACTCTTGCCGTGATTTTATCGAACATCACTGGCTCTTTTTTGCCGTCTCTTTTTACTACATACATGCTGCTATTGTTTTTTAATTAGTTGCCAACCGCAAAAGCGGTTATATTATTTATTGGTTTTTCTCCCTGATAAAAAATCAAGGCCTCTTTTTAGAATAGACTTCTAAAAATCTGCATCAAAACTGATGCTTCCAGTCCCTCCAGATTTTACTCCGGCTTTTTGATATTCTGATACTCTTTTTTCGAAGAAATTAGTTTTTCCTTCTAAAGAAATCATTTCCATAAAATCAAAGGGGTTTGTTGAGTTGTATTCATGTTCACAATTAAACTCACCTAATAATCTGTCGGTTACAAATTCTAGGTATTGCGTCATTAACTTTGCATTCATTCCAATTAAACTTACTGGTAATGATTCTGTAACAAATTCTCTTTCTATGTTTAATGCGTCTACGATAATTTCTCTAATACGATCTTTAGGTACTTTGTTGATGATATGATTATTGTGAAGATGAACTGCATAATCACAATGCATTCCTTCATCTCTTGAAATTAGTTCATTAGAAAACGTAAGTCCTGGTAATAATCCTCTTTTCTTTAACCAGAAAATAGAACAAAATGCTCCTGAAAAGAAAATTCCTTCCACAGCTGCAAAAGCTATTAGTCTTTCTGCAAAAGAATCAGATTCTATCCATTTTAAAGCCCAATCTGCTTTCTTTTTAATGGCAGGAAAAGTTTCTATTGCATTAAATAATTTGTCTTTTTCTTGATCGTTTTTAACATAGGTGTCAATTAATAAAGAATAGGTTTCTGAATGCACATTCTCCATCATAATTTGAAATCCATAAAAGAATTTAGCCTCTGAGTATTGTACTTCATTTACGAAATTTTCAGCTAGGTTTTCGTTTACTATTCCATCTGAAGCTGCAAAAAATGCTAAAATGTGTTTGATAAAATAACGTTCCTCTTCTGAAAGTTTATTTTTCCAATCTAAAACATCTTCTGACAAGTCAATTTCTTCTGCCGTCCAGATACAGGCTTGTTGTTTTTTGTACCAATCCCACAAATCATCGTGCTGAATTGGAAATATCACAAATCTATTATCGTTTGGCTGTAAAATTGGTTCTTGTGTGAGCATTATTTTTTTGTTTTCTTTATTGTGGAAAAATTCTTCTTATGCTGGGGTTAACAAAGATTGAAAAAAAAGGAACAAATACAAAGTGGTACTTATTCACAAAACCCACTAAGTTTTTAACAAAACAGAAATTTACTAAAGAAAACTCTTTTCCTTATTTTTTGTCAACACGCTCACCTTTAGCTAATTAAATTGTTGTTTTTTTGCCAAGCCCTGTTCTCACTGGTATTCTTAAAACAAGCGTTTTTTAAAAAAAATAATTTTATAATGGTTTTTTAAAAAGATTTTTTTATGTAAGTTTTTCAATTATTATTTTTCATAAGCTACACCTCTTAAATGACACTAATTTATTGAGATTTGTCTTCCTAAATGACTACTTATGATGATAAAAAATTAAAAAACAATTGAAGGCTTACTAATGTTATCAGAAAAACCTTATCATTAAAAAAAATACTCATTATCTGTATTTTTTATATTGTTTTAGAACGCTGCTGTTAATTGCATTGAAAATTCTAAATCAAAATTCACATCTCCTTCATCAGAAATAGCCATTCCTGATAGCTGAATAGTTACCGAACTGTTATTTAAAAATATCGTTTCTAATTGATCTAATACCGCTGTGTCAGTAATTTCAAATACAGAACCATTTAGAGCTTCTTGTGCAATATTTATATTTGAAATAACCGCAACGGTTGTTGCGTTTATTTCTATAGTTGCCGAAGTAATCACAGCATTTTCATTACCTGTTACATTTGCAAACGTATAACTTAAGCTGTCTATGGTAATGTCATTAATACTATTAAAATTAGAAACTAATTGATTTAAATCTCCTTCAATTACTTCATTAAAATTTATAGCAGTGCCGTTTGTTTCAAGAATTGTAACTGATGCAGATTCATTAATATTAGTAGTGGTAGTAACTTCAATTGAGTCTTCACAAGAAGAGATTAGAAGTAAGGTTAACAAGAGGGGAAATAATTTTTTCATTTGATGTATTTATTTAATGTTGAGTTTTGAATGTACTTATTTATTTTCGTAATAGATGTTCTTGAGCCACTTTTTCTAATTCTGAATACCAGTGCTCTCCAAACTTTCTAATTAATGCTTCTTTTACAAACTTGTAAACAGGAACTTTTAATTCCTTTCCAAGAGAGCATGCATCGCTACAAATATCCCAGCTATGATAATTTACTGCGGAGAATTCGCTATAATCTTTTACTCTTACAGGATATAAATGACAAGAAATTGGCTTTTTAAAAGTTACAATTCCTTTATTATAAGCTTCTTCAATACCACAAAGTGCTGTTTTATTTTCATTAAAAATAAGGTATGCACATTCAGAATTATTTACTAATGGTGTTTCTAATTCTCCCAAATCAGTAACAATAGAAGTTCCCTGGTTTTCAATCGCTAAAATTCCTTCCCTTCTTAAAAAAGGTTTTAATGTTGGATATATCTCTTTTAAAATAAGTACCTCTTCTTTTTCAAGAGGTGCTCCAGCAACTCCTGAAACACAACACTCTCCTTTGCATTGAGAAAGGTTACATACGAAATCTTTCTCTATAAGGTCTTCTGATACAATGGTTTTTCCTAATTGAAACATTTTGCAAAAATAGTATAAAATAATTTCTGTTTTTTATATTTTGATTCGCTTAGTTTTATAATTTTGCAATTTAAAATGAATAAAAATGAATTTTAACTTTAAAGAAATATTTACTGCATTTATGGTGTTATTTGCGGTAATAGATATTGTTGGTAACATTCCAATTATTATAGATTTACGAAAAAAAGTAGGTCATATTCAATCTGAAAAAGCGTCATTAATTGCTGGTGTAATTATGATTGTTTTTCTTTTTTTAGGACAAAGCTTACTACAATTAATAGGAATAGATGTGTATTCTTTTGCTGTGGCTGGATCGTTTATTTTGTTTTTTATTGCTTTAGAAATGATTTTAGGCATTACACTATACAAAGATGATGAAGATGCAGGAACAATAACCGCAACTGTATTTCCATTAGCTTTTCCTCTAATTGCTGGACCTGGAAGCTTAACAACCCTACTTTCTTTAAGAGCAGAGTTTCAGATAGAAAATATTATTGTAGCTGTGTTGTGTAATGTTATTGTAATCTACATAGTATTAAAAACCTCCCCAAAAATAGAGCGAATTATTGGTGCAAATGGTATTAAAATTATTAGAAAAATATTTGGCGTTATTTTATTAGCCATTGCTGTAAAATTATTTGCTGCTAATATACAGGCACTATTTTAATGGTTTTTGATGTTTTAATTATTGGCGGTGGTGTTGCTGGTATGCAATGTGCATTAGTTATTGGGTCTGGTCTCAAAAAGCCTTTTGCCATCGATAAAAAAGTTGGCATTATAATGCATCAAAAAAGTTCTCATTTACAGAATGCATTATTTAATAATGTATTAGGCTTGCCCTCTGGCACTCTTGGAGCAGATGTATTAACACAAGGGAAAAAACAATTAGCTGAAAATTATTCTGACATCTCACAAATTGAACATGAAAAAGTAATTTCGATTTCGGAGCATACTGGTTTTTATAGTATAAAAACAAACAAAAATAAGTACAAGACTACCATTGTTGTTTTAGCTTTAAATTATGCAAAACCTTTTTTAATTAAAGGGCTAGAAAATTACATAGAACCTCATCAAAGAGCAAAGGCCGTTAAAGACCGAATTCAATTAAAAAATGATGGTTATTTAGTCACAGAAGGGCTCTATGTTTGTGGAACTTTGTCTGGCTGTAGAAGCCAGTTTACTATTGCCGCAGGAAGTGGTGCCACCGTAGCAACTGATATCTTAACACTCTGGAATAACGGAGAACATAGCCAAGTTCATGATAAAATCTAACACAATTTTTTTTCAATCTTTCCTAAGAAATTAAGAATTAGAATTGCCAAACCGACTAAAATTTCTATTGAAAAAATCCAACTAAAGGCTTCTTTTTCTAATAGGTTTATTACACCGCTAAACAAAAAAAAGCCCCATATAAGTACCAGAATACTTTTCGATAAGATGATTTTTTTGTCTCAGAGATCTTTGTCATTTTCATGGAATCAACATTGAGGAGTTCTAAAATTTTGAATTTTATGTTGAATGGAAACTGGGAGAAGGAGGTAATAGCGGCATTTTGTATCATGTTAAAGAAGGGCGTAATGCACCTTATGAAGCCACTCCAGAATACCAATTGATAGATGATTTGAAGTGAGGAGAGATCAATAATGCCACCCTTGTGTGGTTTAGTATTTATATCTAATTTTTTTAAAGTTTTTCAGTTAAAACAGCAAGTATGGTTTTAATTCCATCGCGGTAATTCCCCAATCGTAAATTTTCATTTGGACTATGTTGATTATTGTCTCGATTTACTGTAGGAACAGCAACAGCAGGTAAATTTAAGCTATTGACAAAAGGGGAAATAGGAATAGACCCTCCACTCATTCTTACACGGATGGGTTCTTCTTCAAATGCACGAAATAACGCTTTCCTTAGCCAAGTACCTATTTCAGAATCCAAATCTGTTCTAAAAGATTGGTAAGAGATTTTATAAGTATAGGTTGCAATTTTATCATTAGTTAAGCGCTCTTCTTTTGTTGGTTCTCGATCCAAGACAAGATAACCCAAACCTTCAATATGCTTTTTAATCAAGTTGTGTAAACGCTCAGGATCTGATTCTTTAACTAAACGAACATCTATTTCTGCTCGTGCCCAAGCCGGAATAATTGTTCTTACTTTTTCATTGATCCATCCAGACTGCATCCCTCGAATATTTAGGGAGGGATATTGAATGGCTTCTTGATAATTAGGGCCAACTCGATCAAACCCTCCAAGTTGCAATAACTCTTGAAGTTGTTTTTCGTTATGTGGAGTATTGGCTAATATTGTTTTTGTTTTTTCATCCAAAATAATACCATCATAAAAACCAGGAATTAGAACTTTGCCTTGATCGTTTTTCATTGATGCTAAAATTGTACTAAGCTTAAATGCGGGATTGGGAACATAATTACCAAAATGACCAGAATGTTGAGGAACCTTAGGGCCATAGGTAGTAAGTTGAAAAGTTGAAATTCCGCGTGCTCCAAAGGATAATGTGGGTTTGTTTAATCGGTGCAGTGGACCATCAAAAATTACAAGGAAATCTGCCGACAATAAATCACGATTTTCATTAACTGCTTTTGGTAAGTTAGGGGATCCCATTTCTTCTTCATAATCCAAGATAACCTTTAGATTGTAATTTGGGTTTTTGCCAATTTTTTCTAGCGCATCCATTGCAGCAAGAAACATAACAACAGGTCCTTTTGCATCACTTGTTGAACGAGCAAAAATCCGCCAGTCGTCCTGATAGTTTCTAATTTTTTCCCAGGCGATGGTTTCCCAATCACCGTTTTTGTTTTGTTGTTTTAGCTCAGGCTTATAAGGACTTTTTTGGTTCCAACGGCTTGGGTCAACAGGCTGTCCATCCATTTGCAAATACACTAATACGGTTTTTTTGGCATTAAGAAAAGTGCGTGAAGCCAAAACAAGAGGAGCTCCATCTGTTGGAATACGTTGAGTTGTAAAGCCACGTTTATTGAAGGCACCTTCAGTCCAAAAAATATTTTCTTCAATCCATTCAGCTGAAATAGCATCATTTGGAATGCTTAACACCTCTTTTAATAAAGGGAGACTTTTGTGAGTGAATTCTGCAGCCAATTCATTTAAAACTGTTTTTTTTTGTGCCGAAACTGACAGACAAATGAATAAAAATAATGGGACTAATCTTCGCATAAATAGTTGTTTATAGCTAAATGTACTAAATATATTTAAACGAAGTAAATACTATTGAGGATAAGTTTCATTCCTTAAGAAAAGGAATATTTAAACGTATCTGTTTACTTTTTAAGCAGAAGCCAATTTTCCGTTGCAGCAGGAAGTGGCGCTAGTGTGGCCACTAATATTTTAACCTTGTGGAATGAGGGAGAATACAGCCAGGTTCATGATAAGATTTAGCTCGTTTTTTGTTGCATCTTTCCTGTGAAATTTAAAATTAAGAATGCCAAGCCACATAAAGACTGTATTAAAAAAACAACACGAATCTCATTTTTCTCTATACACTGTAAAATTCCACTAAGTATTAAGAAAACACCATAGATATAAAAAAACACTTTTCGAAATGATGATTTTTTAGCCTCAGAAATCTTGGTCATTTTCATAGACACAACGTGTAAGATGGCTACTACAATAAAAGTTCCTAGTAAAATTAAAATGCCCTTTTCCATGTTGTAAATATAGGAATTGTAACTAAAAAAGTCAACCCATCACAATCTATTCCACGGTAACAGATTTTGCTAAATTTCTTGGTTGATCTACGTTTTTATCTAACATTACTGCAATATGATATGACAATAGTTGAAAAGGAATAGTTGTTAACAAAGGAGTTAATGCTTCTTCTGTTTCTGGTATTTCTATCACATGATCTGCAATTTCTTTTACTATGACGTCTCCTTCAGTAACTATGGCAATAATTTTACCACTTCTAGATTTAATTTCTTGAATATTACTCACTACTTTTTCATAATGCCCTTTATTGGTGGCAATTACAAAAAGAGGCATGTTCTCATCAATTAAAGCAATAGGGCCATGTTTCATTTCTGCGGCAGGATAGCCCTCTGCATGAATATAGGATATTTCTTTGAGTTTTAAAGCGCCTTCTAATGCTACAGGAAAGTTGAACCCTCTTCCTAGATATAAACAGTTTTTTGCATCTTTATAAATACTGGCTATTTCTTTAATCTTACTATCTAGTTCTAATAGTTTTTGAACCTTAGAAGGAATTAGTTGCATTTTTTGTAAATAACTGTGAAATTCTGAAGTTGAAAGTGTTCCTTTAGCTTTTGCTAATTTTAATGCTATTAATGACAATACCGTTATTTGAGTTGTAAACGCCTTGGTAGATGCAACTCCAATTTCTGGACCTGCATGCGTATATGCTCCAGCATGTGTTTCTCTAGCGATAGAAGAACCTACCACATTACACACTCCAAAAACAAATGCTCCTTTAGATTTTGCTAGTTTTATGGCAGCCAAGGTATCAGCAGTTTCTCCAGATTGAGAAATAGCAATTACAATATCTTTAGGAGTTATAATTGGGTTTCTATATCTAAATTCAGAGGCATATTCTACCTCAACAGGTATTCTAGCCATGTCTTCAATAAGATATTCCCCAACCAGCCCTGCATGCCAAGAGGTCCCACAGGCTACAATAATAATGCGTTCTGCATTTAAAAACCTTTGAAGGTTATCATCTACCCCAGCCATTCGTATAATTCCTTCATCTGCCAACATTCTCCCTCTATAGGTATCTGTAATAGCTTTTGGTTGCTCGTGAATTTCTTTGATCATAAAATGATCATACCCCCCTTTTTCTATTTGTTCTAGGCTTAATTTAAGTTCTTGGATAGTTGCATCTACAGATGAATCATCCATTATTTTTCTTACTCGGATATCTCTTCCTAACTTAATAATAGCCATCTCTTCATCTTCTAAGTACACAACATTTTTTGTATACTCTATAAAAGGTGAAGCGTCTGAAGCTATAAAAAACTCTTCATTATTCTTCCCTACACCAATTGCTATAGGGCTTCCTAATCTTGCAACAATAATTTCATTTGGCTTCTTCTTGTCAAAAACAGCAATCGCATAGGCGCCAGTTACCTGGGTAAGGGCAATTTGAACAGCCTTCCCTAATTTACAATTTTCTTGTTTTTTTACTTCTTCAATTAAGTTTACGAGAACCTCTGTATCTGTATCACTTTGAAAAGTATAGCCTCTAGATATTAATTCTTTTCTTAAGGTGTCATAATTTTCTATGATTCCGTTATGCACAATCACTAAGTCTCCTGATTGAGATGCGTGTGGGTGAGAATTAACATCATTAGGAACTCCATGTGTGGCCCATCTTGTATGACCAATTCCTATGGTTCCTTCTTTTCTTTTTGGATTGTTCTCTATTATTTCTTCTAAAGCAGATACTTTTCCCTTTGTTTTAGAAAGGTTCATATCTGTTCCGTCATACATCATAATACCAGCACTATCATATCCTCTATACTCTAGCCTTTTTAAGCCATTTATGATTATTGGGTATGCTTGTTTGTGACCTATGTATCCTGTAATTCCACACATAAAAAAATTAGTTTAAGGGATTAATTATCTTCTGTTTTGAGTGTATATGATATTTTTAATGTAGCTTTTCTAGAAGCGTCTTGAGTATTGTGATTCAGCAACATGATTGCTTTTGGGTTCCAGTTATAATTTCTGATTATAGTATCTATAGCTGAAACAGGAATATCTGTTGGATTAAAAGCTTTCACGCCAAGTGAAGGCAAATCGTTTGTAGTGCCAGAGAGCAGTTCTGAAATATAGTCTGTTATTTTAAATGTATAACTATCTGGTCTATTAAGATCGTCTAGCTCTAAAGAGCCTCCTACCTCGTTTACTCCTTCTGTAATGTAATCCAAAATTTGACTAGGCGTTTGTATGCCAGCACTATTTAAACCATCTTTATGTATAAATAGCTGGTATGGAGTAGCTGTTGTGTCTGTTTCAACTAGGTCTTGATCTATATACAATGTAATGCTTGCATCATTTATCAACCAGTTTTTTGTTCTCAATTCTTCTAATTTATCTGGTATTCCGTTTTGATCATTGTCATCACCTAAAATTTTTAACTGAGCCATTGACCCTGCAGTTCCTTGAATTGGAACATTGTTAAACCCTGGTGTTTGACCTGGAGTCATTTTATACACGTTATTTCTTATTCCAGACAATAAAAAAGTATCTGTCTTTTTTATAGTATCAATAACAACGGTACCTCCTTCAACTAATACGGTATTTGTATAATAAATATCTATTAAAGGCTGGAGAGTATTGCTATTAAAGCTTAAAGACATTAAAGAACCATTATCTCCTTCTGCTTGTATCTTTATTCCTCTAAAATAATTATTGAATGCGTCTTGAGATGCAAAATTTGGAGTGTCGTACTGGTCAAAAATAAGTTCTTTTATTAAATCCTCTTTCAGAGGAATGCTTATAGAAGGACTTGAATTTGCGTATCGGATCGTATCTATATCATATACCAAACCTGTACTTAATTTTCTGGTAACAAAATGAGCAGTATCTGTTCTGTTGGGAGTAAACTGAATGTTTTCAATAAGGTTTAGTTTTTCAGGAGCAACTTCATAAAGTTGATCTGAAAAATAGGCGTTAAGTACAGAGGGTGTTGTTGGGTTTAAGTTGCTTAAATAGGTTTCTATTCTAAAAACATTTAAGGTAAATGGTTGTGTTTGATTTCCAATAATTGAATCTAATATAAATTCTGAACCAAGAGTTGTAGTACTTAGCAAAGAGGCATTGTAGGGTATTCTTAACAATACTGTGTCTATTAAAGTAACAACAGTAGTATCTGAGCCGTATTCATTAGCTACTTGAGTTAAGTTAAAAGGCATATTTACTTGAGAAATAATAGATGCTTCTATTTTCTTGTAATTATTATTGTTGTAAACACCTAATAAATATTGCCCCAAAACTCCGCCAATAGCCAATCCGTCTGCTTGAACATTTTCAATGTTTTTAGCTGTAACCTCTATTTCAAAAATGGTGTCATTTGTTGTAAACTCACCATTATTAACTATTGATGTTCCAATGTCTGTAAAATCTTCTTCACAAGAAATAACCGACCCAAAAAGAAACGCTGTAACTGCAACATATACTGTTGCTTTTATATATTTTCTTAACATAACCACCCTAAGTTTACTCTTCTGATATAAGTTCTTTATAAAAATTTAAATACGATTCAAAAGAATCTTCTTCTTGAAATGATAATGCAGGAACGTCTGTCTTTCGAATTTCTTCTGCAATTTCTTCAGGAATTTCTGAGCTTCCATGAACAATTGCATCAGAATTTGATACTGCACTTTTTATGATGTTTGTATAGTTTGGTTCTTGCAATATGCTAATTTTATCATCTGAAATTTTGTCAAATTTAATTTTGTCAACAAGGCCACTGTTTAATGAACCTTCAAAATCTTTATTATATACAGATGTTACTATTTTACTTTCTAAAAACAAGGGCTCATCACTATAGTATTCTTTAATGTATAAAGGCAATAATGATGCCATCCATCCGTGAACATGAATAATGTCTGGCGCCCAATTTAATTTCTTCACTGTTTCAACAACTCCTTTGGCAAAGAAAATAGCTCTTTCATCATTGTCTGAAAAAAGCTGATCATCTTCATCAGAGAAAATTGCTTTTCTTTTGAAGTATTCATCATTGTCTATAAAATAAACCTGCATTCTTTCTTTAGGAATTGAGGCTACTTTAATAATCAAGGGCATGTCCATATCATTGATAATTAAATTCATCCCCGACAAACGAATTACTTCGTGTAGTTGATGTCTTCTCTCGTTAATTACCCCAAAACGAGGCATAAAAATCCTTGTCTGTACACCTTTAGAATGCGCTTTCTTTGCTACATTAAATGCAGTAGATGCTATCTCTGTTTCTGGTAAATAAGGTACAACCTCTGAAGAAACATACAATATTCTCTTATCTTTCATTAAATTTCAGCCTTTATATAAGTTTGCAAAAGTACGAAATTTTATGCAAAAGTCATGTTAAAATACTAAGTTTGCGGTCTTAGACTATAATCCATTATGAAGGTTTTTAAAACCAAGAAAGAACTTAAAACGTATTTTAAAGAGTTTCGTTCTGAAAACTCTAAAATAGGTTTTGTCCCCACAATGGGGGCGCTGCATAAAGGCCACCTTTCCTTATTAGAGAAATCTATAGAAAATAATGACATTACCATTGCTAGTATTTTTGTAAACCCTACACAGTTTAATAAAAAAGAAGATTTAGAGAACTATCCTAGAACTCTTGAGAGTGATTTAAGCTTATTAGAAAGCATCACCTGTGATGTTGTTTTTATTCCTTCAGTGAACGAGATTTACACTAACAGTGTTTCATCTAGTCATTTTAATTTTGATGGTTTAGAAACTCTAATGGAAGGAAAATATAGAGAAGGTCATTTTAACGGCGTTGGTACTATTGTAAAAAAATTGTTTGAAATTATACTGCCTACTAATGCTTATTTTGGAGAAAAAGACTTTCAACAACTACAAATAATTCGAAAAATGGTAGAAAAAACAGCGCTAGATGTAACCGTTGTCTGTTGTGCTACCCATAGAGAAGCTAGTGGCTTGGCAATGAGTTCTAGAAATGCTCGCTTAACTACAGAGGAAAAAGAAGCCGCTACAATTATTTATCAAACATTACATGAAGTAAAGAAGAAAATAGAACACCTACCATTAGCTGATATTAACAAATGGGTGATAGATAAGTTCAAACAAGAGTCTCTTTTTAGCTTAGAATATTTTACCATTGCAGAGGAAGAAACCTTAAAAAGCGTAACAAAAATTTTACCTAAAAAGAATTACCGTGCTTTCATTGCTGCATATGCCAGAGAGGTTCGATTGATTGACACAATTTCATTAAATTCTTAACTTCTTTTTAGCGTATTTAATCATTTCAAATTTTTAAAAAAGTAGTACTTTTGCAGGATGTTAGTTCAAGTTGTTAAATCAAAAATCCACCGTGTTAAAGTAACAGGCGCAGATTTAAATTACGTAGGAAGTATTACCATAGATGAAGACCTTATGAATGCTGCAAATATCATAGAAGGAGAACGTGTTCAAATTGTAAACAACAACAATGGAGAGCGGCTAGAAACCTATGTCATTCCTGGGCCAAGAAAAAGTGGTGAAATTACATTAAATGGAGCGGCAGCTAGAAGAGTTGCTGTTGGAGATATCTTGATTTTAATTACCTATGCTTTTTTAGATTTTGAAGAGGCTACGATTTTTAAACCCTCACTTGTTTTTCCAAATGAAACCACAAACTTACTTACTTAGTTTTGAGTCTTAAAACAAAAAAATCATTAAAAATAATTATTCCACTTCTTTTTGGAGGAGGCTTAATTTGGTATTTATTTACCATAATCCCTCCAAAAACACTTTTAGAGTATTTTAAAAATGCAAATTATTGGTGGATTTCTCTAGGCTTGTTCTTTGGTATTTTAAGTCACTTATCTAGAGCTTATAGATGGAAGTTTATGTTAAAGCCCATGGGATATACTCCTCGGTTTATAAACAGTGCACTAGCCGTGTTAATTGGTTATTTTGTAAACTTAGCAATTCCAAGAGCAGGTGAAGTATCTAGAGCTAGTGTAATGGCTAATTACGAAAACATTCCCTTTGAAAAAGGTTTTGGAACCATTGTGGCAGAACGTATTGCAGACTTAATCATGATGTTTCTTATTATTGGAGTAACCCTATTAATTCAGTTTGATTTTATCTTGCAATTGGTCAAAGAAAAGCTAGACCCTGTTAAAATTATTATTGGACTGGCCGTTTGTCTTATTGGTGGTTTCTTTTTCTATAAATATGTCAGAAAATCTACAAAAGGTGTTGGTTTAAAAATCAAAAAATTTATTAAAAGTCTTGTAGAAGGCGTGACTAGTATTTTTAGAATGAAAAATAAATGGCCCTTTATTTTTCATACGGTATTTATTTGGGCAATGTATGTATTAATGTTTTGGGCCACCATTCCTGCCATAGAGGGGTTGCAAGTTCCGTTTGGAGGAATTTTAGTTGGGTTTATTGCCGGAGGCTTTAGTATTGCAGCAACAAATGGAGGAATTGGCCTATACCCATTGGCTGTTGCCGGTGCCTTTACCTTATTTGGTGTTCCTGAAGAACCGTCTACTGCATTTGGTAGCGTTATGTGGGCTGCACAAACCGCTATGGTTATTCTTTTTGGGGGACTCTCTTTTTTACTGTTACCAATCTGTAATAAAGCAAAGTAATTTTCTTTTCTTTGTATAAACTTTATATAAAATGGCGAAGGCTAAAACTACTTTTTTCTGTCAGAACTGTGGCACTCAACATGCAAAATGGATGGGGCAATGCAATGCATGTAATGAATGGAATACCATTGTTGAAGAAGTAATTCAAAAAGAAGTAGCCAGAGAATGGAAACAGTCTAATACTGCAAAAACCATTTCTAAACCTTTAAAAATTGAAGAAATTCAATTAAATGCTGAAGAACGAATCTCTACAAAAAACAACGAGCTAGATACTGTTTTAGGTGGTGGTTTGGTAAGAGGGTCTGTAACATTGTTAGGTGGTGAGCCAGGTATTGGAAAATCTACACTACTATTACAAGTAGCACTTGCCATTGTTCACAAAGTCTTGTATGTGTCTGGAGAAGAAAGCCAATCTCAAATAAAAATGAGGGCAGAAAGAATTCAAAAAAACCCTTCTAATTGCCTCATTTTAACAGCAACAAATACACAAGAGATCTTTAAAAATATTGAAGATGTAGCGCCGCAAGTTTTGGTCATAGATTCTATACAAACCCTCCACACAAATGCTTTAGAGGCCTCTCCTGGAAGCATCTCTCAAATTAGAGAAACTACTGCAGAACTCATAAAGTTTGCCAAAGAAACAGGTACTCCTGTTTTATTAATTGGCCATATAAACAAAGAAGGGCACATAGCAGGGCCAAAGATTCTAGAACATATGGTAGATGTTGTTTTACAGTTTGAAGGCGATAGAAATCATACCTATAGAATATTGCGTTCTCAAAAAAATAGGTTTGGCTCTACTGCAGAATTAGGTATTTATGAAATGCTTTCAAACGGACTGAGAGAAGTTTCAAACCCATCTGAAATTCTCATTTCTAAAAAAGATGCCGATTTAAGCGGATCTGCTATTGCCTCAACCTTAGAAGGAATTAGACCCTTAATGATTGAAGTTCAGGCCTTGGTAAGCACCGCTGTTTACGGAACACCACAAAGAACAACTACCGGCTACAATCTAAAACGTTTGCATATGGTATTGGCTGTTTTAGAAAAAAGAGCTGGGTTTAAATTGGCTGCTAAAGATGTGTTTTTAAATATTACTGGTGGTATTAGCATAGATGATCCTGCAATAGACCTTGCTGTTGTTGCATCTATTTTATCTTCCAACCAAGATATTGCTATTTCACCTAATGTATGTTTTGCCGCAGAAATTGGATTGGCAGGAGAAATAAGACCGGTTTCTAAAATAGATCAACGAATTTCTGAAGCTAAAAAACTAGGCTATAAAACATTTGTTACTTCTAAATACAATAAAATTACAAGGAAGGAAAGCGGTATAAAGCTCATACTTGTTGGAAAAATTGAAGAAATATTTGCTACGTTGTTTGCATAAAAAAACCATGCATTTATGCATGGCTTTTTTAGTCTCTTTTTTCTAAATAAAATTTAGTGTCCTTATTTTTTATTTACTTCTTTTATGTATTTCTCTAAAGCCATTGTCATAGATGGGGTTTCAGGAGATGGGGCAGTAATATTACACTTTAAACCAGCATCTGTAGCAGCCTTTACGGTAGAATTCCCAAAAACCGCAATTCGAGTATTTTTTTGCTTGAAATCAGGAAAATTCATAAATAATGAATCTATGCCTGAAGGGCTAAAAAACACTAAAATATCATAAAAAACATCTTCTAAATCAGTTAAATCACTCACCACTGTTTTGTACAAAATAGCTCTTTTCCAAGTAACGCCTAGTGCATCTAATTCTGTTGGAATTAAGGGCTTTAGTTTGTCTGATGAGGGTAATAAAAATTTCTCGTCTTTATGCTTTTTAATTAGTTTTCCCAATTCTGGAAATGTTCTTTTACCAACATAAATTTTTCGTTTTCTGTACACTACGTATTTTTGCAAATAGAAAGCCACTGCTTCAGATTGACAAAAGTATTTCATAGCATCTGGTACTTTAAAACGCATTTCTTCAGCTATTCTAAAGAAATGATCTACGGCATTTCTACTAGTAAGAACAATAGCGGTAAAATGTGATAAATCTATTTTTTGAGCTCTCACCTCTTTTGTAGTAACCCCTTCAACATGAATAAAAGGCCTAAAATCTATTTTAACTTTCTGTTTATCAGACAAGTCAGAATAAGGAGATGTTTCTGTTTTTGGTTGTGGCTGAGATACCAAGATTGTTTTCACTTTCATAATCTACTTCTAGTTTATTTAAAATATCAATCTAAACAAAACGAATAGCGGTGCTAATTCGAAGGCGCAAATGTACAAAATAAAATAAAACAACTCTTTAATAATCAGGTTTTTGTTATTGATTAAAATTAAGAGAAATCTTACTAAAAAAAGCAGTGCAAAACCCGTAAATAAAAAAGCCAGATTCTGGAAACTATAAAAATAAAATATGTTTAAAAAGAATAGTCCAACAGAAATTGAATATAAATACCCTCTTTTAAAAATCATGAAAAAAGACAGTTGCTTTTTTATTTGAAATAATGAAAGCAACAAAAACGCAGCTAAAGATCTTACTATCATAAATATGAACACATAGTAAGAACTAACAAAATAGTCTGCTAACAATAAGGCATTGCTCTGTTTGTATTGGTTAATTAAAAAAAAAGTAGTTAACGATAGCATTAAAAAGGAAAAAAAAGAAAATCCAATATGAAAAAAAGTAATTGGTGAATAGCCCTCTTCAACCTCTATCTCTAAAAATCCTTTATAAAAAATAGCGCTTGCATATCCTTTTAATTTTACTGTTTTAAAAAGTTTCAGAAAAAAAAGCACCGTTAATGAGAACACAAAAATTATTGTGATCCAATTGGTTGATAAAACACTTCTTTGAAGAGCCTCCATTGCTTCTTTTTTGTAATTAAGATTAACACAAAATTAGTCATAAAAAAATGTATATTTGTGCATATTCTCTTACATTTTATGTCTGACACTTTAGTTATTATTCCAACTTATAACGAAAAAGAAAACATTGAAGCCATTATAGAGGCTGTTTTTAAGCAACAAAAGAAGTTTCATGTTTTAGTTGTTGATGATAATTCTCCTGATGGAACAGCTACCATTGTTGAAGACCTGATTACTAGGTATTCTAACACGCTGTTTATTGAAAATAGAAAAGGTAAAAATGGTTTAGGTACTGCGTATATTCATGGCTTTAGATGGGCTATTGAAAAAAAATATGATTATATTATTGAAATGGATGCAGACTTTTCTCACAACCCTACAGATTTAATTAGGTTGTATGATGCCTGTAAAAAAGACGGTGCCGATGTTTCTATAGGGTCTAGATATTCACAGGGTGTAAACGTTGTTAATTGGCCAATGAAAAGAGTATTATTGTCTTACTTTGCATCAAAATACGTTCGTTTTATTACTAGAATACCAATACATGATACTACGGCTGGCTTTGTTTGTTACAAAAGAAATGTGTTGGAAACCATTGAGCTAAATAAGATCCGTTTTGTTGGCTATGCTTTTCAGATTGAAATGAAATTTAAAGCATGGAAACATGCATTTACCATTAAAGAAGTTTCTGTAATATTTACAGATAGAACTATGGGAACCTCTAAAATGAGTGACGGAATAATATACGAAGCGCTTTTGGGCGTAGTAAAAATGAGATTAAAAGGCTTGCGATGAATTCTTACCTAATTAAAAATGCAAACATCGTAAATGAAGGCACTACCTTTCTTGGAGATGTACTTATAGAAAACGGAATCATTAAAAAAATTAGTGCATCTATTTCAACAAATTCTATTCCTGTAATTGATGCCAAAGGACACTATCTTATACCTGGCTTAATAGACGACCAAGTTCATTTTAGAGAACCTGGCCTAACTCACAAAGCAAACATTGGTACAGAAAGTAGGGCTGCCGTTGCTGGTGGAATTACCACTTTTATTGAAATGCCCAATACAGTACCACAGGCTACTACTCAAAAACTATTACAAGACAAGTTTGATATTGCTGAAAAAACCTCTTTTGCCAATTATTCTTTTATGTTTGGTGGCACTAATGATAATTTAGAAGAACTTTTACTAACCGATCCAAAAACAGTGGCTGGTATTAAATTGTTTTTAGGCTCATCTACTGGAAATATGTTGGTAGACAACCTAGAGGTATTAGAAAAAATATTTTCCTCTACGCAGCTCATTATTTCTGTTCATTGTGAAGATGAAGCAACCATTAAAAGAAATACGGCTCACTACAAAGAAATCTACGGAGAAGATATACCAATTGAGTTACACCCAGTTATTAGAAGTGAAGAAGCTTGCTATTTATCATCTTCAAAAGCCATTGCTTTGGCAAAAAAAACAGGGGCAAGGTTGCATGTATTTCATCTGTCTACAGCTAAAGAAACCACTCTTTTTAGAAATGACATTCCTTTAGAGGAAAAACAAATTACTGCCGAAGTTTGTGTGCATCATTTATGGTTTTCTGATGAAGATTATAAAGAGAAAGGCACCCATATTAAATGGAATCCGGCTGTAAAAACAGCAGCAGATAGAAAAGGTTTGTGGGATGCTTTGTTAGATGATAGAATAGACATTATTGCTTCAGATCATGCGCCACACACCTTAGAAGAAAAGTCTAATTCGTACATGAACGCACCAAGCGGTGGGCCTCTAGTGCAGCACACCTTGCTAGCCCTATTAGAAAAAGTGAAGCAACAAGTGATACCAATTGAAAAACTAGTTGAAAAAGCATGTCATAACCCAGCTAAAATATTTCAAATAGAAAAAAGAGGGTTTATTAAAGAGGGCTATTTTGCAGATTTAGTGTTGGTAGATACCAACGCACCTCAAACAGTTCACAAAGAAAATATTTTATACAAATGTGGTTGGTCTCCTTTTGAAGGAACCACCTTCTCTTCTAGCGTTACGCATACTTTTGTGAATGGTGTTTTAATGTATGACCGTGGTGTTTTTAACACTACAATAAAAGGAAAAAGAGTTACATTTAATAGATCATGAAACATACCACAATTTTTTTAATTTTTATGACGCTTCTTGCTTCTTGCTCAAGCAATACCATCTATGATGAGCCCAAAGATCTTATCCCAAAAGATTCTATGGTGTTACTTTTAAAAGACTTGTATTTGGCAACTTCTGCAAAAAGCATTAAAAATAAAAAACAACAGAAAAAAATTTCTTACACTCCGTTAGTTTATAACACCTATAAGATAGATAGCTTGCGCTTTAGCACCAGTAATTTCTTTTATACCTCTAAGGTAGATGTTTATGAGCCAATGCTAGACCAGGTAATGGAATTGTTAAAAAAAGAACAGGGTTTTTTTACGGAAGCAAAAAAAATAAAAGATTCTATTTTTAACGATTCTATAAAAAAGAAGAAAGAGAAGATGACAAAGGACCCCAAAGAGAAAGAATTCGAAAAATTTGATGTTTCTAAAAAAAGAAGAAGAAGTCCTAAAGAATTTTTAAAGAAAAAAAAAGCATCTAAAAAAAATTAAACTAAAAAAGCATCACTCACAGATGTAATAACCTCCTCTATACTTTCAAATTTGTTTATTCCTAATTTTTTTATTTTGTCTGAAGAATAATATGTTTTAGAATGTAAGGTTTTTGCTGTGTACTTACTCATTCTTGTTTTTCTTGACATTATCTTTGATACTAACCACTCCCAACGCCAAAACATACTTGCCTGCCAAGGCTGTACACATTTTGATGGCTTTTTCTTGCCAAAGGCATCGGCAATAGAAAACAGCACTTCTTTAAAACTTTTATTTTCAGACACTAGTATAAAACGTTCGTTTTTACAGGTACTTTCCATTAAACCTACCATACAATGAATGACGTCTTTTACTCCAACAAAACCTGTAACCCCTTCAGAATAAAACGAAAAGCCTTTGTATACTTGCGAGAACATAGTGCCCGACCCTGAGGACCAAAACCCACTTCCTAAAATAACTCCTGGGTTTACAATAACAACAGCTACTCCTTCTTGGCTAGCGCGCCAAACTTCTGTTTCTGCACCATATTTTGTAATGGCATAGCCATTATTTTTTTCATTACCCACCCATTCATTTTCTTCGGTAGCCACCTCTTTTTTGGGATTGTCTCCAATGGTGGCAATTGAACTTACATAACACAATTTCTCTACCTTGGCATCTATACACAAATTAGCAATAATTGCGGTGCCATGAATGTTTACCTTTCTCATGGTTCTATAGTCTGCAGGATCAAACGAAATAATTGCTGCACAATGGTAAACTTTTTTTACGCCTTTAAAAGCCGGAATCATAGACGGTACGTCTGTAATATCTGCCTGTACCCATTCTATGGTGTTAAATAACTCTGGAGAAATATTGGGGTAATAAGAAAAAACATTTTTAGTTTTTTTTATGCTCTCGGGTGTTCTATAAATAGCTCTTATGGGTTCATTTTCTTGTGTTAAACGAACCAACAAATGAGATCCAACTAAGCCTGTGCCGCCTGTAACTAAAATCATACAACGAATTTAGTTTATTTACCTCAGAAATGTATCTTTGCTTTTTATAAAGTAAGAAGATGACAAATTTTGTTGAAGAGTTACGATGGCGAGGATTATTGCATGATATTATGCCAGAAACTGAAGCGCACTTATTAGAGCATGCTACTGCTGGCTATATTGGATTTGACCCTACTGCAGACTCGTTGCATATTGGAAGTTTGGTACAAATTTTAATCTTAAAGCATTTTCAGAATGCCGGACACAAGCCTATTGCTTTGGTGGGTGGTGCTACTGGAATGGTGGGTGATCCTTCTGGAAAATCTGCAGAAAGAAATTTGTTGGATGAAGCAAGTTTATTGAAAAATATTGAAGGGGTAAAATCTCAATTAAGCCGTTTTTTAGATTTTGATACTACCGCTGATAATCCTGCAGAATTGGTGAATAATTTTGATTGGATGAAAGATATTTCATTGATAGATTTTGTAAGAGATACAGGAAAACACATTACGGTAAATTATATGATGGCAAAAGACTCTGTGAAGAAACGTTTGAGTTCTGAGTCTAAGGAAGGAATGAGTTTTACAGAGTTTACTTATCAATTATTTCAAGGCTATGATTTTTATCACCTCTACAAAGAGAAAGACTGCAAGTTACAAATGGGTGGTTCTGACCAGTGGGGAAATATTACCACAGGAACAGAATTAATAAGAAGAAAAGCACAAGGAAAAGCATACGCTATTACAGTGCCTTTAGTTACCAAAGCAGATGGTACAAAATTTGGGAAAACAGAAGGTGGCAATGTTTGGTTAGATGCCAAGAGAACCTCTCCTTATAAATTTTATCAATATTGGTTGAACTCTTCTGATGAAGATGCTGAAAAATATATTAAAATCTTTACTTTTTTAGATAAAGATGCTGTTGAAGCCTTGGTGGCAGAACACAGAGAGGCTCCACACTTGCGTTTGCTTCAAAAGAAAATTGGAGAAGAGGTAACTGTTATGACACACGGTCAGGAAGCGTTTGACAATGCTATAAAAGCCTCTCAAATTCTTTTTGGCAAGTCTACGTCTGAAGATTTAAAATCGTTAGATGAACAGACCTTTTTAGATATTTTTGAGGGTGTTCCTCAGGCAACAATCTCTAAAGAAGATATTGATAACGGATTGGATATGATAGGTGCCTTAGCCGCTAAAACAGGCTTTTTAAATTCTAATGGAGAAGCCAGAAGAGCTTTAAAAGAAAATGCTATTTCTGTGAACAAAGAAAAAGTAACCGATAGCTTTATGATTAGTTCATCTGATATTATTGCAGACAGCTATGTGTTACTACAACGAGGAAAAAAGAACTATTTTCTGTTAAAGATAGCTTAGTACATCTGGAGGGAGTACTACATTACCATTAAGTTGCATCCTCTAATGTCTGAATGATCAAAACGACCCAGCACTTCAAAACGGCCATTGTTGTCTACTTTTCCTAGATCTTGGGTGGCAATAAATGAGCACGAATTGTAATTGGCCAAATCTATGACGTTTAGGCCTCCTGTTTTATTAGTACCTACCATGGTGAGTGCGTCTTCTGTGTCTCTGGCTAGTATTTTCATCCAAGGAGGGCAGTCAAATACTCCGTCTCCAGAAGAATATCCTTGGCTTAGTAATTCTGTCATTCCGTATTCTGAATGAATTTTAGACACTCCAAAGCCAGCGCACAAAATTTCATGCAATTCATTTCTAATCATTTCTTTTCGCCTCCCCTTCATGCCACCAGTTTCCATAATAATGGTGTTCTGTAATTTAAACTGTTGTCTTTCAATAAGGTCTAACAAGGCAAAAGTGACGCCAATTAACAGTACTTTTTCTCCTTTTTTATCTAGCGCTATTAATGTTTTAGAAAGCTCTGTTAGATTGTTTAGATAAAAACCGCTTGCTGGCTTGTTAGATTTTTTTATAAAATCGTCTACCATGTATATTAATGAAGATCCGTCTCTTTCTAGATAATTGGGCAATAAGCCTAGCACTGTGTACTCTTCAATAGGCCCGTAAAAGTATTCGAAGCCTTTGGTATAGCTTTTTGTATACCAACTTAGATCTGTTACCATATGCTTGCTTACACTGCTTCCTGTGGTTCCAGAACTGGTAAAGGTTTCTTTAACTGCTTGGGTGCTTGATAGTACGGCATGAGATTTAAAAAACTGAATGGGTAAAAACGGAATCTCTTCTACTTCTTTTACATCTGAGGAATGAATGTACAAGAGATCGCAAAAAGATCTGTAGATCGCATTGTTTTTAAACTGGTGTCTAAAAACTTGCAAAGCACAGGTTTTAAAATCTGATTGGTTTTGTATGTTGAAAACAGCATTTTGCATATTTCACAAAAATAATAGGATTTGGTTAATAAACTTTGATTATAATTGATAAATACACCCGCTTCTTTTGTAAAACTTTATTGTATTTTTGTTGGCACAAATCAAAATAAAAAAATAATGTCAGATTTTGGAATTCAACAAGCCCTTAATGAGTTAGGCTTACAAGATATTAACCACGGAACTTCTACCGGTTCTACTAATTTTTCTAACGGAGAACTTATTGAAAGTTATTCTCCTGTAGATGGTAAATTAATTGGAAAAGTAAGAGCAACTAGTAAAGAAGATTACGAAAAGGTAATGACTACTGCCACGGAAGCTTTTAAGACTTTTAGAGATATTCCTGCGCCACAAAGAGGAGAAATTGTTCGTCTGTTTGGAAATAAATTAAGAGATTTAAAAGAGCCATTAGGGAAGTTAGTTTCTTATGAAATGGGAAAATCTTTGCAAGAAGGGTATGGAGAAGTACAAGAAATGATTGATATCTGTGATTTTGCAGTTGGGCTGTCTAGACAATTAAACGGACAAACTATCCCGTCTGAAAGACCAGGACATGTTATGAGAGAGCAATGGCACCCAATTGGGGTGGTGGGTATCATTTCTGCCTTTAATTTTCCTGTAGCTGTTTGGGCTTGGAATACTGCCTTGGCTTGGATATGTGGTGATGTTTGTGTGTGGAAAGGATCTGAAAAAGCGCCTTTATGTACTGTTGCCTGTCAGAACATTATTGCTGGAATATTAAAAGAAAATAACTTACCCGAAGGAATCTCTTGTATTATTAATGGAGATTATACGGTTGGAGAAATGATGACTACAGACACTAGAGTTCCTTTAGTATCTGCTACAGGTTCTACTAGAATGGGAAGAATTGTTGGTGCAACTGTTGCCCAACGTTTTGGAAAATCTTTATTAGAGTTGGGCGGTAATAATGCCATTATTATAACCCCAACTGCAGATTTAAAAGTAGTGGTGCCTGGGGCTGTATTTGGGGCTGTAGGAACCTGCGGACAACGATGTACTTCTACACGAAGACTTATTATTCATGAATCTGTGTATGACAAAGTAAGAGATGCCATTGTTGGTGCTTATGGGCAGTTAACCATTGGAAATCCTTTAGATGAAACCAATCATATTGGGCCTTTAATAGATCATGATGCTGTAAACACCTATTTAGCCGCTATTGAAAAAGCGAAAGCTGAAGGAGGAAACGTATTGGTAGATGGTGGTGTATTAGAAGGTGAAGGATATGAAAGTGGCTGTTATGTAAAGCCCGCTATTATTGAAGCTGAAAATCATTTTGAGATTGTACAGCATGAAACATTTGCACCTATTTTATATGTAATGAAGTATACTGGTGGTGTAGAAAATGCCATCGAGAAACAAAACGGAGTAGCACAAGGCTTGTCTTCTGCTATTATGACCAATGAGCTAAAAGAAGCAGAGAAGTTCTTGTCTTATGCAGGTTCTGATTGTGGTATTGCCAATGTAAATATTGGAACTTCTGGTGCAGAAATTGGTGGTGCTTTTGGTGGAGAAAAAGAAACAGGTGGCGGGCGCGAGTCTGGATCTGATGCTTGGAAAGTATATATGCGCAGACAAACAAATACCATTAATTATTCTGATGAATTGCCATTG
>OJIK01000039.1_pt1 | contig 48497 bp, 41 predicted proteins | sample 1595571 | NCBI WGS metagenome assembly OJIK01 (sample SAMN05416791, study PRJEB24817) | seawater metagenome | isolation source: Sea water | place: Canada:Atlantic | collected 2013-11 | reverse complement strand
GAGATGTGTATAAGAGACAGATACAAATACAAATCGATTAATGTCCGCTATAAAGGCGGCATAGTAGGGGTTGTAGGCAAAAAAGGCCGTGTATTTAGAGAGGCTTTTAAGATCAAAAATGCATAATAAATTTTTAAAATTAGATTTAAAAAAGATATTTATCTAAATAATACTAAATAACTTTTTAAAGCAATTTAAATCGGTGTTCATAGGCACCGTTCATCTTGAAAGTCGGAATAGCGCTTTAACCTGTGGGGAGAGTTGTTATGCCTACTCATGGTGTTGGTATTTAAAGACGCTTTGAGTAATTGAATCGTTTTATTGACTTATCCGGTCAGGATCGTCAGTAAGAGGGTTTTGATAACGATTAATAGATCTAAATTATTTCCTTGGATTTTAATGTTTTAACGGTGACTTCAGAATATTCTAAGTATTCTTGAAGAATTTCAATAGTTTGGTCGCCTAGCTGGGGGGGGGCCAAATCATATTCTATTTGCGATCGGCTGTAGTTTATTGGGTTGGCGACTAACTTTAGTTCACCTGCACGAGTGTCTTGCATTGTTAGAACCATCTTACGCGACTGTATCTGGGGGTCGTTGAATACTTGATCTATGGTATTGATGGGGCCGCAGGGAACTGCATGGTCTTCAAATTTAGATAGCCAATACTGACTAGTTTGTTGCTTGAGATACTTTGTAATTTGGCCACAAAGCGTCACGCGGTTATTAACACGTGCAGTGTTAGTGGCATAACGTTGATCATCAACCCATTGAGGTTGTTCTATCACTTGGCAGAAGCGCATGAACTGCTGGTCATTGCCCACGGTGATAATAATATGGCTGTCTGCGGTAGCAAATGCTTGATAGGGGACTATATTGGGGTGTGCATTGCCTAAGCGACCTGGAATTTGCCCACCAATGAGATAGTTACTAGCTTGGTTGGCCATGACGGCGGCCTGAACGTCGAGGAGAGCAAGGTCAATATACTGTCCCATACCAGAATGATGGCGTTCTAAGAGAGCGCCTTGAATAGCATTGGCAGCATAGAGCCCAGTAAATATATCTGTTACTGCGACGCCAACTTTTGTGGGGCTGCCACCATTTTGGCTGTCGGGTTCGCCTGTAACACTCATTAGCCCAGCCATACCTTGAATAAGAAAATCATACCCGGGACGTTGAGCGTAGGGCCCAGTTTGGCCAAAGCCCGTTATCGAGCAGTAGACCAGTTTGGGATTAACCTTTTCTAAAGAAGAGTAATCAAGCCCATATTTAGCTAGGCCTCCCACTTTATAATTTTCAATCAGCACATCAACTTTAGCGGCCAGTTTTCGGATAATATCCTGACCCTCCGGCTGAGTGATATCGACGGTAAGGGATCGTTTTCCGCGATTAGCTGAGAAAAAGTAGGCGGCATCTTCCGTGTCGTTGCCAGCTGTATCTTTTAGGTATGGAGGTCCCCAATGGCGCGTATCATCGCCTACCTTAGGTCGCTCTACCTTGATTACGTCCGCTCCTAGGTCCGCTAATAATTGCCCAGCCCAAGGGCCGGCTAATACCCGGCTCATATCCAATACGCGATAACCTGTGAGTGGACCCGCCATGATTTTCCTTATCTATGAGTCAATCTAGCTAAAGGCTTGAATGCCCGTTTGCGCTCTTCCTAAGATCAAGGCGTGGACATCTGCTGTACCTTCGTAGGTGTTGACGACTTCAAGATTCAGCATATGGCGCATCACTGGATATTCATCAGAAATACCATTTCCGCCATGCATGTCTCTCGCCATTCGAGCTATTTCCAGTGCTTTGCTACAGTTGTTACGCTTCAGTAGGGATATTAGCTCTGGGGCCAGATTACCTTGCTCTTTTAGACGTCCAGCTCGTAGAGATCCCTGCAAGCCGAGACTAATATCGGTCTGCATGTTGGCCAGCTTAAATTGAATAAGTTGGTTAGCGGCCAAGGGTCGATTGAACTGGACGCGATCTAGAGTATATTGCCGTGCTGCGTGCCAGCAACTTTCAGCTGCGCCTAAAGCGCCCCAGCTGATGCCGTAGCGCGCCGAGTTTAGGCAGCCAAAGGGCCCTTTAAGACCTTGTACATTGGGCATCAGTTGCTCATCGGCAACGAATACTTCATCCATAACAATCTCGCCAGTAATAGAGGCACGCAGTGCCAATTTACCTTCGATTTTAGGCGCAGAAAGTCCTTTCATGCCTTTTTCGAGTATAAAGCCACGAATAATGCCATCGTCAGTTTTAGCCCACACAACAAAGACATCGGCAATCGGCGAGTTACTAATCCACATCTTACTGCCAGAAATAATATATCCGCCATCCACCGTCTTAGCTCTGGTTTTCATGCCGCCAGGATCAGACCCAGCATCGGGCTCGGTAAGTCCAAAACAGCCTACCCACTCACCAGTGGCGAGTTTGGGGAGATACTTTTCTTTTTGTTGCTCAGTTCCATAGGTATAAATAGGGTACATGACCAAACTGGACTGAACGCTCATCATTGAGCGGTAGCCGGAATCTACCCTTTCAACTTCTCTAGCCACCAATCCATAGCTAACATAGCTAACACCGGGGCAGCCATAGCCATCAATAGTTGAACCCAGCAAGCCCAGCTCACCCATTTCATTAAATATGTTTCGATCGGTTTTCTCTTGGCGGTATGCCTCAAGAACCCGAGGGGCTAGTTTTTCTTGAGCATAGGCTGCGGCTGTGTCGCGCACTAAGCGTTCTTCGTCGTTGAGTTGATCATCAAGATTAAACGGATCTTCCCAGTTAAATTTTCCCCAATCGCCTGCCATTACAGATTTCCCTATATAAAACGTATCAATTAATCGTTGTTCTAAGCCATGTATTATAACGCAGTCCGCACTAGAACTTTCTATACAGAATAATGTTCGGCTGTTTGATCCAGTGACTTGGTCGCTCGAGCGATCAATAAGTCAATTTCTTCGTGGGTACTGACAAACGGGGGGGAGATAATCATCGAGTCTCCCACCGCGCGCATAATCAAGCCATTAGCCACGCAAAACTCCCGACATATACCACCCGACTTTTGCTCAGGCTCAAGACGTTCACGGCTCTCTTTATCACGCACCAATTCGATCGAGCCAAGCATGCCAGCACCACGCACATGACCTACAATTGGGTGATTACCTAGTGCCGTCCACTGACGTTGTAGGTAGGGGCCAATATCGTCTGCCACGCGCTGTATAAAGTTGCCGTTTTCCATTATATCCATAGTGGCCAGGGCCGCTGCGCAAGCAATAGGATGCCCGGAATAGGTGAACCCGTGGCCGAATTCACCGCCATCACCAGTAATAACCTCAGCGACTTTTTCGCTGACCATAACGCCGCCTAAGGGCTGAAAGCCATTGGTGACCGCCTTGGCAAAGGTTAATAGGTCGGGTTCCATACCATAGGTTTCACAACCAAATAGTTTGCCGGTCCGTCCAAAACCACAAATAACCTCATCACTAACAAAGAGAATATCCCGATCTTTTAAAATGCGACGAACTTCTGGCCAGTAGCTATCGGGAGGTACAATAACCCCGCCTGCACCCTGAATAGGTTCTGCAATAAAGGCCGCAACATTTTCTTCACCCAGCTGATCTATTCTTTTTTCTAGTTCTCGAGCTGCTTGAAGCCCAAATTCTTCTTCGCTAAGATCTCCGCCGCTGACATACCAGTTAGGGTCAGCGATATGCTGAACGTAGGGCAGAGTTTCAAATTGGTTATGGACAAATTCAAAGCCACCAAGGCTAGCTGAAGCAATAGTGCTGCCATGGTAGGCATTAGTGCGTGCCAAAATAATGCGTTTTTTCGGTTGCTTTTTCATATCCCAATAACGACGAATCAGGCGAATATTGGTGTCATTTGCCTCGGAGCCCGAATTGGTGAAAAAAACATGACTAAACTGCTTTGGCGCTAAGTTCACCAGACGATCAGCAAGTTCTACCGCTGGGGTATTACTGCATTGGAAAAAATTATTGTAGTACGGCAGTTGCTTAAATTGCTTACTGACCGATTCAGCTATAGCGGGTTGACTATAACCAAAGCTACAGCACCAAAGACCAGACATGGCGTCGAGCATTTGGTTGCCATCAGTGTCATAGATGTAAATATGTTCGGCGCGATCAATAATCCTCCCAGGATTCCTCTGGTAATCACCAAGGTCGGTAAAAGGATGAAGATGCCGCGTTGCGTCTAATTTTTGCCACTCTGCTGTCGTTCTGATTTTGTTCATAATTTCTCTCGTGGTAACTGACCCATTGTTTGTTTTAGCCTCGCTATATTAATGAGCGAACTAACCTTAAAAGAGTATGTTTAAATAGTCACTGGTGAATGATTATTTGACCACAAATTAAAGCTCTGGTCAGTCACCCAAAAGGGGTGGTGAATAAAGATAATAAATTGTTCTAAAGTGGGTGTTTTAGTACCCCATAAAATATGAGAAAACGCTATGCCTAAATCGCTACCCTTAGTAGGAATTGCTTGTGATGTGATCGCTAATGGTCTCCATCAATTTCACGGCGCGGGTGAAAAATACATCAATGCTGTGGCTCATGGAGCAAACGCAATACCAATGCTATTACCAGCTTTCGGTGAGGGCACTGATATTACCGATTTAAACACTCTATACACTTTGGAGGACTTGGTGAGCCAACTTGATGGTCTATTTCTAACTGGAAGTCCTTCTAATATCCAACCGCATCATTTTAAGGGTCCCGTCCACGAGGAAGGGACATTAGAAGACCCCCAGCGAGATAGTCTGACTTTACCGTTAATCAATGAATGCATGAGGCAAGGCGTGCCTATCTTGGCGGTATGTCGTGGATTTCAAGAGCTTAATGTTGCCTTTGGTGGAACGCTTAACGCTAAAATTCATGAGGTCGAGGGCTACGGCGACCATCGTGAAGATAAAACAAAAGACCGAGACGGTCAATATGGGCCAGTGCACTCAGTGAGTTTTACTGAGGGTGGCCGATTACACCAACTTACTGGTGAGACTACCTGGCAGGTAAATTCTCTGCATAGTCAGGGTATTAATGAGTTGGCAGAGAGTTTGGTGGTTGAGGCTGTTGCCGATGACGGCCTTATAGAGGCGGTTTCCCTGGCAGCAGGCCACAGTGGTCAAGATAATTGGATAATGGGGGTGCAATGGCATCCCGAATGGCAGTTTGAATCTAACAAGGTCTCGACAGCTGTGTTCCAAGAGTTTGGCAGGCAGATCCGCAGTGGTATGGGCGCCAGGGGCAGATAGGATTCTATAAAATACCTAGAAGATGGCGCAGAAATAGATCTCGATGGCTAATCCCTTGGCGCGGCGTATATTTCTTGCCCGTCAAACCAGGTCGAAAGGATCTGCGTATCTGAAATGCGGTCACTTTTCCCTTGCTCCTCTAGTTTCAATAAGTCCTGGCTCAGGACCACAAAATCAGCTTTTTTGCCGACTTCTAATGAGCCCGTAATGTCTTGCTGATCGAGCATCGCAGCTCCATTGATGGTGTAGGCATCTAAAATATCACGAACAGAGATAGATTCACTTTTATTATATATGCGGCCACTTATTTCATTCTTACGCGTCACTGCTTTTTCAATGTTCAACATCGGGCGAGGATCGCGAGCTTCAACGGGCGCGTCACTGCCAGCTACTAATACGCCTCCGGCTTCAAGTACAGACCCAGCGGGATAACTGTTTTGGTAGACATAGCCGGCGGGATCGAACAGATCATTTTTAGACATAATGGGGTCAATAAAAGGCGATACCATCATTTGGTATTCCACGAAAGGCTCGATCCATGAGTACGTAAAGGCCATGTAGACGTTCAGATCAGCAATACGTGAGATGTCGTCTGGGTGCATTATTTGGGCGTGAGCCATCGATACCTTTGCTTTAGATTTAGGACTTTGTTTTTTGGCCTCAGTAAAACTATCCAACGCTAAGCGAACCGCGCGATCACCGATGGCATGACTATGAACATTAATACCCGCATCATAAAGGGCCAAAGTATAGTCTCGTATAAAACTTTCTTCTCGTTCATATACCCCGTTGAATTTCCTACATTGGAGAGGAGAAAAGCCCTGTTCAGCATAAAAATCTTTTGCCGACATGGTGGGTAAGTTGGCGTCGGATTGATGACGCAGCTCAACACAGGCCGCAGATTCTGTGTCCACATATCCAATGACTTCTAGCGCCTGAGTATTGGCATCCACCTTGAATTGGGGTTGCAAATAATCCGTTAAAGAGGCGGCATTTGGCAACGCTGGAGGGTTTGCATGGGGGTTACCTTCAGTAACGCCGTCAACGAAGATTTTTGCGGTATCAATTTTTAAATTTTCTACATTCTTATGTCTACGTTGGATAGCCGTAAATTCACCAATAAGACGTTCGATACTGATGGGTTTATCTGGGGATGGTCGATAATCTTCAAAATCCGCAAAAAAAGCGACAGTCATGCGATGAGTCAACGGCGATTGTTTAGCCCATTTGGCAAAAAGATCGATGTCGTGCTCTTTAAGTGAAGCTTCCATGGTCGATGTGATTCCTGAGGCGGCTAGTCGTTGACCAATTTTTTGATAAAGCGCTAAATCAATATCAGGGTAGCCCCAAAGATTAGGAACATTGACTAATTTACGTGCGTCTTCGTTGATCATGCCATTAGGGTCGCCCGAAGAATCGACGCCAACAAGTTCTTTAAAAGTTGCAAATTCCTTATTGAGTGTTTCTTGATTTAGACCGACCACATTGCCGGTGCTATCGGCAGCTAGGTTTAACGCATGGCTGTTCACAGCGCCATGGTGACCATCATTTCCTAGTAAAACGATCGGGTGTTTAGTTGACACGGCATCTAAAGCCTTACGGATCGTAGGCAGTTTTACCGAGGGTTCATTGCCTCCTGAAAACGCCCATTGCTCTACTGTTAACCAATCACCTGAAGGTAGTTGTAAACGATCAATGCATTTTTTTAAACGAGGTACCAGAGCTTCAAGAGTGAAGGGCTGGCTGGCTAGGTCGCAGGTGTCAGTTTCAACGATGCCGGCTAAATGAATATGTACATCATGCAGGCCAGGAATAATCATCTTGCCTTTCAAGTCAATAGTCTGAGTCTGCACACCAATAAACTGTTCGGCGGCATCTAGATCGCCAACATACACTAGAATATCGTCTTTTACGGCGAGAGTGGAGACCACTGATTGTTCGCTATCGGCCGTGTAGATCACACCATTGATAAATACAGTGTCCGCTGAGATTGATTTTTGTTCGGCACAACTCGATGCCATTAGCACTGATATCGTGGCTATTATCGTCAACATACCCTTGAACATCATCATATCCTTTAGATTATCAATCTTATACTAGCCAGATTTAGCCGTTGCAGAATACCCTCTAAGGGTAGTCCTACTGATGAACACCTGTCTCTTATCAGATACTATAGGATAATGTGGTTAATAATTAATAAACAGCTTGGAGTTTACGGTGAGTGACCTAAAGCTTGACCAGTTTTTACAAGACAATCCAGACATTGAAATATTTGAAGTCATTTTGCATGACCTTAATGGTAATCAGCGTGGCAAATGGCTTCCTAGGTCTCAAATTAGCAAGGTATTTGACGGTGGTTTTAAAATGCCCCTCAGCGCCTGTTCGTTAGATTGCTGGGGTCGCGACCAAGATGAGTTAGTCGAAGAAAATGGCGATACTGACGGTATTTGCAAGGCTCATTCTGAAACTTTGGCCAGAGTGCCTTGGGCCGACAAGCCTACTGCACAGATCATTGTCTCTATGGGTAATGCAACGGGCGATGCACCCTTCGGTGGAGACTGCCGGTCAGTATTGCAAAGCGTACTTGATCGATATGCAGAGTTAGGCCTAACTCCCGTCGTTGCCAGCGAGATAGAATTTCATTTGTTAACATTAGATCGAGATAAATTCGGCCAACCTCAGCATACTCAGCGCGCTTTAGATGGCAGCCCAGCATTAGGTGGGCAAACTTATGGTCTTGATACCATGCGAAACGCAGCACCATTGATGGATGCCATTGCAGATGCTGCAAAATTACAAAATCTGCCGATAGACACTCTAATCACAGAGTTTGGCCCATCCCAATTTGAAATTAACCTTTATCATCAAGACAGCGCAATGAGGGCTTGTGATCAGGGTAGTATGCTGAAACGAGCGATCCGCAGTGTTGCTCGTCAGCACGACAAGATTGCCTCATTCATGGCCAAACCCTTTGCGCAAGAAGTGGGCAATGGCATGCATATTCACTTTAGCTTACTCGATGAGGAGGGCAATAATGTCTTTGACAATGGTACTGATCAAGGTTCTGATTTATTGCGCCATGCCGTAGCGGGTTGCGTTGATACTATGGCCGATAGCATGGCTATTCTGGCGCCAAATATTAATTCTTTCAGGCGAATGACCCCGGGATGTTTCGCGCCATTGTCAGCTAACTGGGGGTATGAAAATCGTACCACAGCTATCCGTATTCCCGGGGGCGATCATCGTGCTATGCGTATTGAGCACCGAGTGGCTGGAGCAGATGCAAATCCTTACTTAGCGGTGGCCGCTATTTTGGCGGGAGCGTTGTCCGGCATTGAGAGAAAGCTATCTGCACCAGAGCCTATTGAGGGTGATGCAGGTGATGTAAAGCCCACACTGCCTCATTTTTGGAACGACGCGATTGGTGTATTTGAAGACTCAACCTTTATTGGTCAATACTTAGGCGCTGAGTTGCAGAGAAACTTCACACTGTGTAAGCGTAAAGAAAAACATGAGTTTGATACACGTATAACAGCTTTGGAGTACGATGCTTTTTTGTAAGAGCAGAGCCGTCACTCCACTGCTGTTGAACTGAAACAAACTTGTACTAAAAACTACTGTTTACGTTTTAGTTTTAAGCTGTCGATATTATTTTCAGCAAGCTTGGCTCGAGCGGATGCCATTTTAGACGTATCCGTGAAGGGTCCTACTAATACTCTATGCCAAATGTCGCCATTCTTACTTTTAACGCTTTCACTTTCGGCTAACAAATTCATCAAAAGCAGTTCGACTTTGAGATTTTCAGCGTCCCGTATGTTTTTGAACGATCCAGCCTGTAATACATAGACAGCATCTTTTTCTGGGTCAGTTGTATTTGCTGAATCTTGGTCATCAGGTACTAATATCTCTGTTTCTTTCAGCAAGGTATAGAAGTCAAATTTGAGCTCTTTTAGATCAGCTTTTTTGACAAGTTCATTAACAGTTGCTGCAGTTTCACTTGGAGAGGACTCATTAATGAGAGGGAAAAAATACATAATCAAAGCGCCAATGACTAATCCGGACATAAACGCCGGGCGCGATGATTTTTCGGAGGATGGTTGTGCCCTCGCATAACGATTTGAACCATTTTTTGAAGAATTCTGTGCCATAAATGAGTTACTTTGTGCTGAGTAACGATTGTAGGTGAAATGTTGGGTTATTGGCAAAGGTAAAATAGAGTTGAGCGAATAATTAGTCTATGTCTTAGAGTTCTTGAGGATCCACATCAATAGACCAGCGCACTCGCCTCGACGCTTTATGGCTTTCAAGCTGCAATGCAAGAGCAGACAGCAATGATTGTAATAATGATCGTTTGGACGCTTCAACCTGCAATACGAAACGGAATCGTCCAGCCCGTTTTTCTAGCATCGCAGGCAGTGGTCCTAGATAGCTTAATAGAGGGGTTGGTGGGCTAATACTTTCGGCGATCTGTCGAGCCATTCGCAAAAAAGCTTCTGCTTCGTTGGCGCGCTCAGATTCAGCTCTGATGACTGACATATAACGAAAAGGCGGTAACTGGGTTAGTTCGCGCTCAGATAAAAGCTGTGCGGCAAAATAGCCGTAACCTTTTTCTATGAGAATTTCTAGAAGTGGGTGTTGCGGCTGATGCGTTTGTATTAACACTCGCCCCGCTATGGTTCCTCTGCCGCTGCGACCTGCGACCTGCGTTAATAGCTGCCCCATTCTTTCGTGACTGCGAAAGTCTGGGCTAAATAGACCAGAGTCGGCATCAAGTACTGCGACTAGTGTGACATTAGCAAAGTGATGCCCTTTGGACAGCATTTGAGTGCCAATTAGTATGCATGGCTCTCCCTTATCGACAGTATCAAAAACCTCTTTCATCGCGCCCTTTTTGCGTGTGCTATCACGGTCGACTCGCAATACTTTAGAGTCAGGAAAACATTGTTGTAAATAGGCTTCACTGCGCTCTGTGCCTTCCCCCGCAGCAATTAACTGGGCCCCCTGACAGTTTGGGCACAGATGAGGGATACGTTGCTGGTAGTCACAGTGATGGCAGATGAGACGGCTGCGTGCCCGATGCACAGTGAGGCGTGAATCGCAGTGATGGCAATCTGCTGACCAGCCACACTGATGGCATAGCATGGCTGGGGCAAAGCCGCGGCGATTAAGAAACACTAAAACTTGATGTCCATTGGCGATGGTTTGCTTGATTGCCGATAGGGTGGAAGAGGAAACCCCGGCTTCGGTTCGCTCCGTTTTTAGATCGATCAGGCTCCAATCTGGCTGGGTAGCATTACCTGCTCGATGCTTTAGTAAGAGATGCTTATAGCGACCCATTTCGCAGTTATTAAGAGATTCAAGAGAGGGCGTTGCCGAGCCTAGAATAATAGGTATATCCTCCTGACGGGCTCTTATTACGCCGAGATCTCGAGCTGAGTAACGAAAACCGTCTTGTTGCTTGTAGGATTGATCATGCTCTTCGTCAAGAATAATCACACCAGGATTTCGCAAGGGTGTGAATATCGCTGAGCGAGTCCCTAAAATTATTTTCGCATCTCCAGTTTTGGCGCTCATCCAAGCTGCGAGTCTCTGTTTATCAGTTAAGCCGGAATGCAGCGTAACCAGAGGAGCATTAAATCGATCACGGAATCGTTTTTCGGTTTGCGGTGTCAAGCTGATCTCAGGAATCAAAACCAGCGCCTGACGACCGTAACGCAATGTTTTTTCAATGGCCTGTAAATAGATTTCTGTTTTACCGCTGCCGGTGACGCCATCCAATAAATAGGCATTAAATCCATGATCTTCAATACTGTTGATCGCTTGTTGCTGGCCACTATCGAGTGTGAGGGCGTCTTCCTTAAGAATATTGTCTAAGGAATGAGGTGGCGTTTCTACCATTACCGCTTCGATCAGTTTTTTCTCTTCGAGCGCGGACAATATTGATCTTGAATAGGCGGCTACAAGCTGTGCGTCATCTACCTTGCCTTTATTTTGCAATTCGTCAGTTAGTGCTTGTTGGCTTGGAGCTCCTTTCAGGGACGTAGGCCCTAATCCTTTGCCTTTAGTAGTGAGTTGCCAAAAGCGGCGAGAAGTCTCGGGAAGAGGGTCGCCTTTGCGCAATAACGTAGGCAGGGTGCTAAGCAAAGCATCACCAATTGGGTGTTGATAATAGTTAGCTGCCCAGACAAATAAGTTAAACAATGATTCTGGTAGTAGTGGGGAGCAATCAAGCAATCGTCCCACAGGTTTTAGTTTGTTAATATCAAATTCGCTTGTTGTTCCGGTGCCGACGATTAACCCCGTCATCTCGCGTCGACCAAAGGTTACCAGCACTCGGCAGCCAACCTCGGCCTTAGCTTCTGGGTTATCTTTAAGCACATGCTCAGGTACCAGATAGTCAAATACACGCCGTAATGGAGAGGGCACCGCAATGCGGACAACTAAAGGTGCTAAATCAGACATAAAAAATTGAGAATTCCTTTTGTAACTACTGCGGTTTCTGCTAGAATCCGCGCTCTTTAGAAATGGCCTACCGTGCTTTACAAGAACTGACCTGTTTTAAGGCAGGATTTTATCAGTTTAAAGATGAAGTGGCGGTTCGTAACTTGGAGTATAAGATGAAAACTGAGATTCACCCAACCTATAACGAATTGGTTGCAACTTGCAGTTGTGGCAATATTATAAAAGTTGGCTCAACACGTGCCAACTCAATCCATTTAGACGTTTGCTCCTCTTGCCATCCGTTTTATACGGGCAAGCAGAAAGTTGCTGATGCAGGTGGTCGAATCGATCGCTTCAACAAGCGGTTTGGCGCAGCCAAAAAAGAAGCTTAATCACTACCCAGAGCTTACTGTCAGTTTAAAAAATGCGGCGTAGAGAAAATCTATCGCCGCTTTTTTTGTCTCAATTATTGTTCGATTATTAATTCAAAAATAACACTAATGCGATCTGTAAAGGTAATATTGTCATGCAGATAGACGCCTGGTTCTGTATCTCCCCTCATTGAGGAAGATTGTCTTAGTTCGTTCATTGGCCTTGGGTAATGAATATCTGAATCTTGGTAGGTGATTTGAACGATAGGACCCAATGCTGCATCGTAGGACTCAGCAAGGTGTTTGGCCAGATTTTTTGATTGATCAATTGCTTGCTGTTGGGCCTGTTTTTTATAATGGGATTCATCTGCAATTTTGAAGTTTACCCGCCCCAGTTGATCTATTCCCACGGCTAAAGCGGTCTCCATAACTTGATTCAATTGACCCAGTCTACTAAGAGTTACTGTTACGTTTCGCGACGCGCGATAACCAACAAACTGGGGCCTTTTATTTTGGTACTCATACTGAGGATTTAATTGTAATGTGGAGGCGATTATATCTGTTGAGGTGATTCCGATCGGCACCAGAGCCACCAACAAGCGATTAAGCTGTGCATCGAGCTCTGTTTTGGCTTTATTGCCGTCTTTATTGATCGTTTGCAATTGCATATTAAGCTCGGCCATATCTGGCGCTACCGATACTTTCCCCTCTCCGGACGTGATAATCGTGCGCTCTGTTATCTGAGCATTACTGGACAACGACAAAAGACTCAATAGAGTAATAAACATTACTAATACTAATTTTTTCATAGGTTACAAATCCTTTTAAATATATTTAATATTAAAGTTGTAATGACCTAAATTTTAACATTTTTTATGTTTGGGCAAAAAAGTTTGCTGAATTTTTGTGGACTAGTTAGCCAAAGGTTACAATAGAGCGAAATCTTAATCTTGACTGAGGTAGCAAAGTGCGCGGTATTTGGCTGTTTATCAAATTTCTTTTGATTCTTGCTGTCGCTATGGTCGGTGCATTCTTTGCCTTGGAAAACAGCCAGTCGTTGGGTGTTAACTTCATTTTCATTAACGGACCCACTATGAGCGTCGGTGTGTGGCTGCTTGTTTTTTTTGCCTCCGGTGCATTTTTGGGAATGTTAGCTAGTTCGGTGATGGTTCTTTCCTATCGACGAAAACTAACCAAAGTCTCAAAATAAGGGTCACTAAACAATGATATCTGTTTCACCAAAAGTAATAGTGGCGCTAGATTATGACAATCAAGATGATGCCTTAGCGCTTGCTGCACAATTGGATCCAACCCAGTGTCGTTTAAAAGTGGGTAAAGAGCTGTTTACTATCGCCGGCCCTGCGGTTGTTGAACGCCTTATTAGCAGCGGGTTTGATGTTTTTTTAGATCTAAAATTTCATGATATACCTAATACGGTGGCTAAAGCGGTTGCTGCTGCTGCTGATTTGGGAGTATGGATGGCAAACGTTCACGCTTCTGGCGGTAGTCGTATGATGCGTGCCGCCAAACAGGTTTTAGAGGAAAAAGGCAGTAATATGATGCTGATAGGGGTGACTGTGCTGACCAGCATGGCCGATACAGACCTCGAAGAGATTGGTATCCAACGAAGCGCCAGTGATCAAGTTTTGCATTTGGCTCATTTAGCCAAAAGCGCCGGACTTGATGGTGTTGTTTGTTCCGCCCAAGAATCGTCAAGCTTAAAAGTCGCACTGGGGAAGAATTTTAAATTAGTTACGCCAGGTATTCGCCTAGATGGCAACGCGGCAGATGATCAACGACGAATTGTGACGCCAGTTGATGCCGTGGCAATGGGTAGCGATTATCTTGTCATTGGGCGACCTATTACTCAAGCGACCGACCCCTTAAAAACCTTGTTAGACATTAATCAGTCGATTTAGTTAAATTCATCAACGAAGATTAATGTGCCCGCCTGATCGTAGATGCGAACATGATCGATATCAAAGGTATCTTCTTTAAAGTCAGGATCAATGATATTTTCAATGGCAAAGTTGAGTAGCAGATATTGCGGGCTGTCAAAGGGCCAAGTGGCATTATTTTTTAGGGCTGGGTTATAGGTGTAATGATGTACTCCATCAACCTCAAAAACTAATTTCTCAGCTGTCCAATCTAAAGTGTAACTATGGAATTCAGATGATACCGTTGGTAGGTACTGCCCGCCTAGGTTAACTGTATTTCCATGGCTTGATCTGGTGTGAATTGCGCTTTGAGCATAGTTTTGATTACTGCCCCAATGCTCCATGATGTCAATTTCACCACAGTCAGGCCAAGATAGTTCGCCAAGTCCTAATGATTGAAAATAGGCGCCATGCCCACTGATATTCTTTGACAACATCCAAATTGCCGGCCATGTACCCTGTCCTGTAGGAACCTTTGCGCGAACTTCCACACGACCGTAGGTAAATGAAAATTTAGAATTTAACCGCGCCGACGTATATTCTTTAACCACACCTTGATCTTTAAACGTCTCTTTAATAGCTTTAATTTTTAAAGTGCCGTCACTGACATAGGCATTTTCAATACGATTAGTATAGTGCTGCTGTTCTTCGTTGTGCCAGCTACTGCCATCAGGCAGTAGCGTCTCCTGAAACCACTTTGCTGGGTCTATAGCCGCTACAGGTTGCAACGTCTCAGCCCAACCAAGGGCAGAGCATAGGGCTAGATAGCCGCCGAACAGACCGGCTAGAAAATCACGCATACTCTTTCTTCAAAGTCTTTTTCTCCTCAAGACGATATTTTTGGACGCCGCTATTATTCAACTAGTCCTTTTGAAATACCCGCACATAGTCAACCACCATGCGTTGAGGGAAGACTGTTGAAGAATTTGGATTTCCGGGCCAATTTCCGCCTACTGCAACATTAAATATAAAGAAAAACTCGGCTTGAAAAGCGGCTAGGCCAGCTGGGGTAATATCCATAATGTGATACTGCATATCATCGATGTACCAAATAAGGGAACTGCTTGTCCAAGCTAGGCTAAACACGTGATAACTGCTGGCTAGGGTTTCGCCGGCCGCCAGGGTTTTGTAACCACCATAATCCGCATTACTGCCGTCGCTATTAGACCACCAGGCATGTGCATTCACGGTGTTTTCTCGACCACTGCCACCGATCATTTCCATGATGTCAATTTCACCACTGTTTGGCCAACTCACCTCGGTGATATTCTTTCCCAGCATCCATAGCGCAGGCCACATTCCTTGACCTTCAGGAAGGCGGGCACGAATATCGATGCGACCATATTGGAAGTTTTTCTTTCCCTGAGTTTTTAAGCGAGAAGACGTATATTCGCGTCCACCATAATTTTCTTTATCCGCTCTGATGACTAACTGGCCATCTTTTAGGTAGGCATTGCGATTAGTATAGAACTCAAGTTCGTTGTTTCCCCAACCACCGCCACCAATATCATAGCCCCAGTCTTCGGTATTAATGATGCTACCGTTAAATTCATCAGACCAAACTTGGCTATAACCATCATAGCTGGTTGCTGATTGATATCCTGTGAAGTCAGGGATTTCCCACCCATCATCGCCACCCATTGGTGGTTCAGTCGAACCGTCATCGATGCCTTCCCAGCGAATATTGTCCAGCTGGAAGATAGTGTTGGTATAGGCTGTCGCCCAGATTACGATACCGGTGTCGACCGCCACTAGTTGCAAGCCTGTTGCTACGAGGTCTGCGACTGAAACCGTGACCGTTTCCCAACCTGAAGTCCCGTGACTACCGATTGCTTTGTCACCTGAGGTACAGGGATAAACGCAGTCAACCTTCATGGTGTAATTACTGTCACCGCTGACGGTTTTGAGATCAAATATGATATTGCCGCTGTAATAGGCGCTTAGATCCATCGGAGAATTAGTCTTAATAAAGAATATGGCCTGCTGTCCCGCAGAACTATGCTCGATCTGTAATACATCTCCACGGTCGACATCTTGTACGATTTCCCAGTTCAGATTGGGGCAAGCAAGGCCGCCATCTTGACTACATGAGGTGCCCCAGTTGTTAGTCGAATCTTGGCCGTTCAGGCCAGCGTCGAAAGCAACATTCGCTTGGCCATCGTCAAATACCGACTGACTAATAGCCTGTGGTGTGTCAGACGCAATGACAGTAACGGTTCTCGCTTCCGTAGCAGTGTTGCCTGCAGAATCGACAGCGGTGAATGTCAGGCTATAATCACCCAATTCAGCACCGACGGTCCCTGTGGTCGTCACTTCGACCGTCCCATCTACCACATCAGTCGCTGTGGCACCATCATCGACATAGCTCGTGCCTTGCTTATGAGAAACGTCCGATTCACCGTTCAAGGTGATAGTCGGTGGTTGAGTGTCTGCCACGGTAACCGTTCTTGTAGCTGCAGCCGTATTGCCAGCGGCATCAGATGCGCTATAGGAAATAGTATAAGTACCGGCGTCAGGGCCAACGCTTCCTGAGGTTGATACTGACACGGTGCCATCTACATTGTCAGAAGCTGTAGCGCCCTCATCGGTATAGGTGGTTCCCTGTTCATGGTCCACTGATGCTGAGCCCAGTAGCGTTATTACTGGCGCTGTTGTGTCTGGGGCTGGGGGATTAACAGGTGTAGATCCGCCGCCCCCACCACCACAAGCTACAAGAACTAGTGATAAAAATGAAATGGTAGTGAATCGTGAAGTCCAAGAAAATAATTTAACTGTATTCATAACTTACCCTAATAATCTAATAATTTATTTGTTGTTAGCGTGATTTTAATAGTTAAATCGTTTAAAAGCCTTACTTAAGGAGTAAAATCTGCCAAAAATAGGACGAGTAGTCATCAGGCTGCGGTAAAGAGGGCGCAGAAGGGGTGTTGGTTTCTGCAGGTTATAAAATAACGACCAAAGGACAAATAAATGTTTAGGGTACGATTCTTTCAGTTTTTGTTATTAGTGATGTCTGTATTTAATGTACAGGTCAATGCGCAAGATTACGATTTGGTTATAGCCAACGGACGAGTGGTGGACCCAGAAACCGGTCTTGATGGTATTCGCCACCTAGGCATTAATGCTGGCACCATTAAATCTATCTCATTCAAGCCGCTGATGGGAGTGAAGACGGTCAACGCTAAAGGCTTGGTTGTCGCACCTGGCTTTATAGATATTCATAGCCACACACCCACCAAACTGGGACAGCGCATGAATCTACTGGATGGCGTCACGACTCAGCTGGATATGGAGGCGGGCGCTTTCCCGGTGAGTTTTTTTGGGCAAGACTACAAAGACGGCGCCCAGCTAAATTACGGGGCGTCGGTGGCACACTATGCTGTCAGGTCAAAGGTCATGGAAAACCTAAAGACAGAATACCTTTTCGGTAGTACTGATCCGTTCCGTATGGATGGAAAATCTTGGACAACGCCAGCCAATAAAGAACAAATTCAAGCCATGCGAGTAATGATAAACCAGGGTATCGACGAGGGTGGTTTGGGTATTGGCCTACTGCTCGATTATCTTACCTCGGCGGTATCAGAGGATGAACTGCGCATGTTGTTTGAGGTAGCCGGCGATAGGCAGGTGCCGATTCACGTTCATGTTCGCCGCGGTTATACGGGCGATAACGCGGGTTTGATCGAAGTCATTAACCTAGCAAAAGAAACCAAGGCGCCGCTTTTTGTGGTGCATGTCACTCATAACGCTATGGGTAGAGTGGGTGAATGGTTGGAGATGATTGACAAAGCGAATCAAGCTGGAGCTAATATTGCTACCGAAACCCTTTCCTATGCTGCTGGCGGCACCAGCATCTCGGCCGATGTGTTTCGTCATCGTGATTGGCAGGGTATGTTTGATATTACCTATGAAGATGTTCAATGGATCGCTACGGGCGAATGGCTGACCAAAGAAACTTGGGAGAAGTATTCAAGAGAACAACCTGGAGGTTCGGTTAATCATCACTATGTCAAAGAAGAATGGATGAAAACGGCCTTGCAGTGGCCGAGAATGATGATCGCAACCGATGCCTTGCCTGCGGTTAATTTGAGCATTAAAACGAATCCTAATGTTGCCGGCACTTTCTCTCGAGTATTGGGTCATTACGTTCGTGATACCAAGCTATTAACCCTGTCAGATGGATTGGCCCGAATGAGCCTCTATCAAGCGCAGTGGTTATCCCAAGCATCTACTGATTTTGATAAAAAAGGGCGCATTCAGCAGGGGGCCGATGCCGACATCGTTATTTTTGACCCCACCACTGTGCAAGCTAATGCAGTTTATGGCGACCCTTATCTGCGGCCCACTGGCATTCCTTATGTGATTGTTGGTGGTCAATTGGTGGTTAGTAATGGTGAGCTTGTTGAAGGCGTATATCCGGGTCAGCGGATTTTAGGAGATCGATGACTCATTACAAGGGGCATCAGGCAGGAAATTTATCTTGGGCTGGTATAATTAAATCTTGATTAGGGACTGATAAAAGCCTTGATTTGTTACAATGGCACCTTTAAGTATCATCGGTAACGCGATCATAAGTTAGGAATGTTGATGTCAGATAAATATCTCACCTGCGCGCTGTACAAATTTGTGTCGTTACCTGATTTTGAAGATCTTCAGGCACCGCTGCAAAAGCTCATGTCTGATTGCAATGTGTTTGGTACCTTATTGCTTGCAGGGGAAGGTATTAATGGCACTATTTCTGGGTTACCCAATGACGTGCAATCGGTGCTTACATGGTTAGAGCAGCAACCAGAGCTGTCCAATATCGATCAGAAGAATTCTTTTCACAGTGAAATTCCTTTCTATCGTTCTAAGGTGAAGTTAAAGAAAGAAATTGTCACTATGGGTGTTGAGGGCATAGACCCTAAACAGGTCGTCGGAACTTACGTTAAACCTAGTGACTGGAACGCGCTTATTTCTGATCCGGATGTAGTGGTTGTAGATACGCGTAATGATTATGAAGTTGAGATCGGTACTTTTAAAAATGCCATTGATCCACAGACAAAAACCTTCCGTGATTTTCCGGCCTGGGCTAAGAAAAATCTTGATAAAGAAAAACATAAAAAGGTGGCTATGTTTTGTACGGGTGGTATTCGTTGTGAGAAGTCCACGGCGTACATGAAAGAGCAGGGCTTTGATGAGGTTTACCACCTTGAGGGTGGGATTCTTAAATATTTAGAAGAAGTACCCAAAGACCAAACACTATGGCAAGGCGAGTGTTTCGTGTTCGACAATCGAGTTGCAGTAGATCATGAGCTCAAGCGCGGTTCTTATGATCAGTGCCATGCTTGCCGAATGCCAATTACGGAGCAAGAAAAAAGTTCTGAGTACTATAAGCAAGGCTTGTCCTGTCATCATTGCCACGATGTCGTAGCAGAAGACCGTAAACAGCGTTTTGCCGAGCGGCAAAAACAGGTAGAGTTAGCTAAAGGTCGAGGCGAAGAGCATATAGGCAGCGCGGCCTTTGACGCCACAGAGCGCCGCCGTGCCGCCAAAAAAGCTCTCAAAAATCAAAGTAAGGGCTAAAACTTATCCCGCACTGAGCAACAGGAAACCAATCGATGAATGAACTAGAGAGCTGGCATGCGCAAGTAATAGAGGAGATTATTGACCCTGAACGGCCAATTTTTGATCCCCATCATCACCTCTGGCGGGCGGATATGCCTTATGAAATAGGTGACCTGTGGGCCGACACTCAAACTGGACACAACATTGTTGGCACGGTGTTTATCGAATGCGGGGCTGAATATAGAACCGAAGGTCCACGGCATTTAAGGCCTGTAGGTGAGACTGAGTTTGTAAGAGCACAGGCAGAACAGTCTCAAAAAGGGACAAAGCCAGGAAAACCGCCGATCTTAGGGATGGTTTGTCATGCTGATCTAACTCTTGGCGCACAGGTTGATGAGGTTTTACAGGCCCATGCCGCTGCCGCTGGGGGTTTATTGCGGGGGATTCGTCACTCAACTGCTTTTTACCCGGATCCACCCGTAGTAGATAGATATGCGGGCAGAATTGAAAAATTAATGATGCGAGATGATTTCCGCGAAGGCTTTGCCAGGCTGGCACCTTTGAACCTCACCTTCGATGCCTGGCTGTTGCACAGTCAGATAACCGAGCTTACTGACCTAGCCCGAGCATTTCCAGAGACCACCATTGTTTTTGATCATTTTGGTGGCCCCCTTGGTATTGGTCCTTATGCAGGTAAACAGGCGGAGCTCTTTCCGCAGTGGAAAGCTGACGTTAAGGAGCTCGCTCAATGTCCGAACGTTGTAGCTAAATTAGGTGGCTTGGCAATGGAAATTAATGGTTGGGGGTGGAATGGACGTGATTTGCCCGCTAATTCAGATGAAATTGTCGCGGTCCACAGAGGTTATTATCTGCATGCCATCGACTGTTTTGGGCCTGACCGATGCATGTTCGAAAGTAATTTCCCTGTCGATAAACTATCTGTTTCTTACGCGGTGATTTGGAACGCTTTTAAAAAAATGACAATAGACTTTAACGAAGGCGAAAAAGACACTATGTTTCGCGGCACAGCAACCCGTGTTTATAGACCCTAGGTACGTTGAGGTGCTAATTACATGCGCTGATAGGTTTGGGTTACTTCAACGTCATTCATCATAAATGTTTGGCTAAAATGGTTATCATCTATGAGCGTCAGCTTTAATCTATGCTGTGTACCTGCGTAACCCTCAAGCGAACTAGTCATGCCAGTCTCAGTGGCACTACCGTCATCATTAACCTCAATGGTACCAAAGCCAAAGTGCTTTTGCGTTTCACCATCCATTGAAGATCGTTGTAACCAAATAAAGTGGCCGCCACCAATCATTTTGGTTTCGACAAAATCATTTGAGGTGACATTTTCGGCATTGCGGTTTTGCAACTGCCAAAGGCCATCAAATATCCAGCTTTTAGTCGATGCAGTATTCCACGTCTCGATCATATCTAATGATCGGCCATCATCGTATTTCAGGCCCATAATGGTTTGTACAAAACCGCCGTCGGTCTGCTCAATTGCTACATCAAAACTATAACCTTCCACCGGACCATCGTGGTTTACTGTGGGCACCTCTACCATAATGCCGTTTCTCCAAGTGGCAATGCCTGCGCCAACATCAATTCCAGACTCTGCGTTCATAAAGGCGAACATAAAACGATTTTTGGTGTAGATCTTTATTTGGTCGCGCAGCAGCAAGCTGACCCCACCATTCTCAGTCACCTTCACATCTTTTAGAAGATATGCCCCGTCCGGTAGGGCGGGTATTCCTGTCTCAGGGGTTACAGTCGTTTCTTTGGCGCCGCAAGCAGTGACCAAGAGACCAGCCAAAGACAGCGATAGAAGTTTTGGATTCATTGTTGACCCTGAGACAGTAAAAAACCATTAGTAGTGTCTTAAACCGTAGCACATGAATTTACAGGTCGATTAACACCTTGGGCCAGTTGACCGCAAAAAAAATAGCTTTTGTCGAATTGAATAATAATTGACTTGGTTCTATCGAAGACGTGACTGCAATTTCCCCTGGGTTTTAGCATTTCCCACGGGTGGCCAAGCTCAAACCTGAGCTCTTCTTCTCATCAATCTTTGCCAAAAACAAAAAACCCCACTACAGGAGCGGGGTTTTAGTGTTTGGTACCAGTGTCGGTTTCCGCATCATTTGCTACTTCTGCCTCGGATTCGACTGAGTGCTACTGGAGTAATCCCGAGATAGCGAGCTATATCTTTCTACTTAACCTTGTCGAGAAGTTTAGGCGAGTCTTCTAGCAGCGTTTGATATCGGGCCTCAGCAGATTGGGTTAGCAACTCTCGTTCCCGTCGCTCTTTTGCTATCCCATAGATAAGCAGATGATCGATGACTTCCATTGCGAGCTGCACACCGTCTTGGCTGTTGTTGTACAAACGCTCGAAATCAATCTCGACGACAACGCCAGCTTCCAAAGCGACCAAATTAAATGTACTAGCCTCTTTAGCGTGTGCCGAGGACAGGCTGCCAATTATGTCACCTGGGAAGATGAACGATTTGACCATTTCTTTGCCGTCGACAGAAATATAATACGCTTTCAAAATGCCTTCTGAGAGTATATAGATAGACCGACCCCGGTCTCCTTATCTGAAAACATGCTGGCCAGTCTCAAGCGTTAGCCGCTGTCCATATTCCTCGACGAATTCATTGAATCTCATTGACGTTAACCCAAGTTAATGCGGATTGTTCAATTCACATAGGTCATTTTAGGAGCTTACATCTTCGTCAACAGCGAGGTAGGTGCAGGCTCTACTAGAGATCCGTATAGATCTTCCCGCCGGGTACGGAATACCCCCCAAGTTAGACGCTCATTAGAGATTTTATCCAGATCAAAATTAGCTACCTTTATGTCTTGTTGGTCTGATGACGCCTCTGCCACCTTTTCTCCGTGATGATTGGCTATGAATGAGCCGCCATAGAAATTGATTTCATCTTTTCCGTCAGATTCTTTGCCAACTCGATTTGCGGCTACTATAGGAACAAGATTCGCGGCTGCATGGCCTTGCATTGTTTGTTGCCAATGAGATTTTGAATCGGTGTCTGGATAAGCCGGTTCGCTGCCAATTGCCGTGGGATAAATAATAACCTCCGCACCAAGCATCGTCATCGCTCTAGCGGCTTCTGGAAACCACTGATCCCAACATATTCCAGTTCCAATATTTCCAAACTTTGTTTTGAAAACTTTAAAACCTGTATTGCCCGGCGAAAAGTAGTGGGCTTCTTCATATCCTGGAAAATCGGGAATGTGGCTTTTTCGATAGAGGCCCAAAATCTCACCATCTGCATCTATCATAGCAAGGGAATTATAATAAGATTCTCCATCGACTTCGTAGAATGAGACGGGAACGACGACTCCTTTTTCCTTAGCTACCTCTGCGATTCGTTTAATTGTTTCATTGTTCTTGAATGGCCTGGCTTGCTTGAAGTGTTTATTGTCAATACTTATGCAGAAATAGGGGGTTTCAAATAACTCTTGCAGAACGACAAGTTGCGCTCCTTGATCTGCTGCTTCTCGCACCAAGTGGCAGGCTTTTGCTACATTTTCATCTCTATCCCAAGAGCATGACATCTGGGTAGTTGCAATCATTATGCTGCGCATATTTTGTTCCTTCTTCTGATGCTACTTGTAGTTAAGTTTGTCATGTAACTCATCCAAATCTAGATAGTTTGTATCTATGCAGGTCTTATTAAATCTAAGTATTTCAAAAGCTGATTTATGTTTTTATCGATGCTGGTTGTTGCTGTGTGATGCAGTGTATGCCTCCTCCACCTATAGCAATAGCGTCAATATTGACTTGGATGATCTTTCGGTCGGGGTAAAGCGAGGCATAAATTTCGGCGGCAATTTGGTCCGAAGATAGGTTATATTTGGGCATTACAACGGCCCCATTGGCAATATATGAGTTCACATATGCCGTGCAGTAAGCATCCGATAAAAGATCTGCATCAGATGCTTCTGGAATAATGGTTATTTTTATTGGTCGACCTTTAGCATCCGTTTGATCCTTCAGCGCCTCGATATTTGCATCATGGATTTTGCGGCGAGGATCAGTAGGATCCGTGGCTTGCACGATGACAACATGCGCTGCACTGATAAAGGCGCAAATGCCATCTATATGGCCATCTGTTTCGTCATCGTCGGAATCACCCGGTAGCCAAATAACTTTTTGGCACCCTAAAGTACGCAAAAGCTCATTTTCTACCTCTTCTCGACTAAAGTGGCTGTTCCTGTTCTTATTCAGAAGGCATTGTTCGGTGGTAATAATTGTGCCTTCGCCATCGACGGTAACACTTCCTCCTTCCGCATATATTGGGGATGCGATATTTCGTGCGCCCTGCATTTTGAGTATTCTGTCACCAATGAGGGCATCATTTGCGAACTTACGGTATTCATAACCCCAACCATTAAATTGCCATGTTGACCCAGCTAATTCACCAGTTTCATTTAATAAGAAGTTTGGCCCGGTGTCGCGCAGCCAAGGTTGATCTGTTTCCATCTCAATTATGGTGATGGCATTGCCCAAAATATTTTTTGCATCAGTAATGTGGTCTGGATGCGCGAGCACTCTTACCTCTTCAAATTCTGCAATAGCATTGGCGACCGCTGAGTAGGATTTTTGCGTCTCAATAAGTTCACTTTGCCAGTATGTTTGGTCATGTGGCCAGCCCATCCAGCAGCACTCATGGGGTTCCCACTCCGCGGGCATGCGATATTCCGTAAAACCTTTTGCAGGTGCTAAGTACTCTGTAACTTTCATTTATTTGATTCCTCACAAGCGGTGCCGCTCAGCTGGGCAATGGTTAAATTTCTGCGGTCATAATCATCCAAAAACTTAAAATATATAATATACTAAATATATAATATACTAAATATATTAAATTACTATTTAAGTTTTCTTTATATAAATATTGTTATATTAAACATATAGATAGCATAGATTTTAGTTTTATTTGTTGTGCGTTACAGGTGGTCTCTGCAAAAATTGGGAAACATTTAATTAATATATTTAACTCGCCAATATTGTGTGCTACTATTTTTGCCTGTTTAGGCGGGGGTCACACTTGAGCTTAAATAGAATTTCGATGAGGTTTTGATTAAGCTGCCCAGTCATTTTTTCGTATTGTTGCCTAGTGAGTTAATGGCGTAGCGCTAGCAACATTGTTTGGATTCGCATTACTAAAAGGACTAATACACATTATGGCCAATGAACGTGAAGAATATATAAAGATTCCGAATGTGTCTGAACCTTCATTTGAAACGAACTCAGAGCTAATAGATATCTGGGGACGCAATTGGGGTTGTGATAGTGATGTAGGAAAATTGAAAACGGTCCTGATGCATCCTCCAACAGAGGATATTCTCAGGGACCCTAGAAAGAGATTAGTTGCAAGTAATGAGGCAACAGATGAGCGCGATCAGGGTTGGTATTGGGATGGTGACGAATGTATGCCTCGCACCCAGTTGCCTATTGATGAAATGCGCGATCAATGGGATGGCCTCCTTTCTGTCTTAGAGGCTCACGAAGTCGAAATTATTAGAATGCAATCAGTCACGGGTGGTCGCTTTTCACACTACACACGTGACTCAGCAATTGCAGTTCAGGGAGGCGCCATAATCTGCAGGCTACGACCCTATACCCGTCGCGGGGAGGAGGTGTGGGCTACAAAAAGCATTGCGCAGCTTGGAATGCCTATTATTAGAACAATCACAGGGAAGGGCATGCTGGAAGGCGGAAGTTTCACATGGCTAGACTCTCAAACAGTTATTGTCGGCAGATCAAACTGTGTTAATGAAGAGGCTGTTGTTCAGCTCGAAGAGATTCTCAAGCCCCAAGGAATCGAAGTCCTCAGGGCTGACCTCTCATTCTTTGATATACACATTGATGGAGTATTTGGCATGTTGAGCCATGGAGTTGCCATGGTCGACAAAGACAAGCTTCCTTTTGTTTTTCTGGAAGAGCTGCAAAAAAGACATATAACCCTCATCCCAATTACGAAGGACGATGATCCTTGGGTGCTGAACAGCCTCGTGATAGAGCCCGGAAAAGTTGTGATGCCAGAGGGCTTATCTGCAGTGACCCGCAAACGACTCGATCATCATCACATTGAGGTAATTACTATCCCCTTTGATAAAGTCCACTTAAATGGCGGTGGAATAAGGTGTTCTACCTGTCCGCTCATAAGGGAATCTATTCAACGAGTGTAAATGCTATTACTAGGAAGAGTGCCCTGAGCCGGACTTGTGTGAATACAAATATTCAAAGGTAGATGTTAATGCTAGCAGAGATGGGAAAGACGATAGGTATTGAGCGTGGCAAACATTACTTCGTTGCTGGCGCAGCTGCGCTGACTATAGCAAGTCTTGGGTCTTGGACGATGCCATTGGTCACGGGAACACTCATAGATATCCTTGGTTTTTCCGAAATCGATGCAGGCTTTCTCATTTCCATTGAAATGCTGAGTATGGCGATTGGGTCTTTAATTGCCGCGGCATCCCTAGCACATATTGCTATTCGGCACCTTGCTGTTATTGGGGTTTTGCTAGCAGTAGTTGGACATGCGGCGTCGGGTGAGGCGTCGACACACGAAACAATGCTACTTTACCGTGCATTGGCGGGGTTCGGCGAAGGTATATTATCTTCTGTAGGGATCGCCATACTGGCGAGGCTGATAGATCCCGATCGGGCATATGCATTAGCCTTTATTATTACGGGCCTTATTGCGTCTATGATGTTGGCGTTTGTGCCTTCTGCCATCAGAGAATTTGATGCCAGAGGGCTTTTCATTTCCTTAGCCGTTATTTCTATTATTTTAGTGCCTGCACTATATTTTGTACCAAAAAAACCTGATGAGTCTACGGGCTTGGCAAAAATATCAAATAAGCGAGTTAATTCGGTTGATAATTTGACTGGGATCCTCTTTATCTTGGGCCTTCTTTTTATTTCGATCATGGAGTTCTCCATGTGGGCAAATATTGAACGGCTTGGGAGAAATGTTGGGATTGCTGACGACTCTATTGGTTATATTTTAAGTCTCGGCACCTTATTAGGTTTACTTGGATCTGTACTCGCCGCTTTCCTCTCAACTAAGTTTGGAAGAATTACGCCAATCGTAATAGCCATCATGTTTCAGGTTATCTTCAGCTATTTGTGTATCTTTCCAACGTCTCCAGAGGTCTACAAGTATAGCCAGGCTGGGTGGAGTTTATGTTTGTATTTTGCATATCCCTATTTGCTGGGTATGGCGGCTTCATTAGATTCTTTGGGCCGGTGGGCGGCAGCAGGAAATGGGATGCTGATAGTTGGTCAAATTATTGCCCCAACTCTATCTGCATACATAATTCAGGTAAGTAGTTATTCTGGATTATTCACCTTAATCGCTGTGCTTACCCCGATTTCATTAATGATATTTTTTCATGCAAACAGATTGCACGAAAAAGCCTTGGTAGATGGCTAGGCAATATCTATTCCCAGAGTTTAGCAAGAAAAATACGAGTCAATAATTTAAGGAAAATAGGAGAGTAAAAGTCGTATTTTGATCGGAGAAGCTACGATAGGGCGTTTCAATTTACCATTCTACAAATCAAAGAAAAACTTGCTGGATCTCTACTAACTGTTCCAGTAATAGACTTCCGTTCCAACCCGAATAGCCACTTAATGCTTCGATAACCGGACGTATGCCTGTTGGAGTACTAGAGGTGTTTCTTACCTCAGAAGTAGTCCATGAAAGCGAATGGTTCTGTGACTCTTTAGTACATTAGCGACCCGGAAACTTTTGGATTTGATGCTTACTTTTCACTCATGGTAGGTGCTGGCGCTGACGATCTGGCAAACCCGTTTGCTTCTATTGCGGAAGCGATGTGGAATTTTGGTATCAAAGTAGTATGCTTGGCCAGATTTTAAAACCTTCGTTTGATCACCAATAGTAACTTCGATTTGCCCTTTAATGACAAATCCACCTTCTTCACCCTCGAAAGAAATCATTTTCGATCCAGTATCTGCGCCAGGTGGGTAAGTTTCTTTTAGAAGCCCGATTTCACATCCCGCATTTTTGCCTCCTACTAATTTCAGAACGAGGTCACCAGAGCCGATATCGACCAATTCATCTTCATCAAAAAAAACTCGTTTGTGAACTGGGTCATCTTGCTGAAAGAACTCCATTGGCGAAACATTTAAAACGCTGAGTACTTTCATGAGAGTTGCAACTGATGGGCTTACCTTATCCGCTTCCATGATGGAAATCATACCCGCCGTGAGCCCGGCATTATTGGCCAATTCCTTCTGGGTCATCTCGCGGTCTTTCCTAAGGGCCTTCAGTTTTCTACCAATAATTTTCATGTTTTCAAATACCATAAGAGCAAAAATGAGTGCAGGCAAACCAAACACTCCATCACGATATAACATACCTTAGAAAGCAGGTTACTGGCAATACCGCTGATAGAGAGCCTGCTCATTCATACGTTCAAATGGGAGTCCCTTATCCCCGACTAATCTATGGGTTGGAAGCTATGCTGCCCATAGTTCAATTGGATAGAGCATTGCCGATTAGAGCACTTGCTGCTGCAACTGCAGTCTGCCAAAGACCGCTGTTGTATATTTTTCCAAGCTCGTATCGAGCATTTGCACTGTCTTCCCGAGCCTCTAGCGTAAAGGGATATTCATCGTTAAATTTAAAGCTAAAAATAAAGGTCAAAAGCGCAAGCATCAACATCTTTTCATGCTGAAAGAAGAGTTGCTCACTGATGAAAAAGGAGTTTCCATCCCAGCCACTGCCTCTAAAGTCCCCCTAGAAGATTGGGTCGCTCTGCTTGAGACTTCTGGCTGGGGCGCTATCGAAGACACCCAGTTCTCTTACGTTGAAGTGCCAACATCTTATAAGTATCCTATAGGATCGTGACACCATAATGGATCTATATTGGTACCAGTGGCCGGACTCGAACCGGCACGCTTTTAAGGGCGCGGGATTTTGAATCCCGTGTGTCTACCAATTCCACCACACTGGCATTCTCTATCTGCACGTACTGCAGTAGGGCGGCGATTATAGCAGTGATCAATAGTGGGTCAACAGATTTAACCATGACTATGTAATGAAAGTGATTTAGAGGGTTTTTCTATTAATTATTTGGCGCTTTAAGTGTAATTTCTATACCCTTGGAGCCTACTCTTTTAAGCCTTTAAGTTTTTGTTATGCGCCGTGACCATTTTCGTTTTGAATTACCCAATGAGTTGATTGCCCGTCGGCCTGCTGAAGAGAGGCAGGGTAGTCGCATGCTATTTCTGGACTCAGCTAGTGACGACATTAAACATCAGCAGTTTAGTGATTTTTTATCGCATGTTGAGCGGGGCGATTTAATTGTATTCAATAATACCAAGGTGATAGCTGCAAGGTTATATGGGAACAAGGCCAGTGGAGGTAAGGTAGAGGTGCTGGTAGAGCGGTTAATTGATGCTTATTCGGTGCAGGCCCATGTGCGTGCCAGTAAATCTCCGAAGACAGGTAACCAGATCATGTTTTCCGAGGGTTTCTCGGCAGAGATGACCGGTAGAGATGATGATTTATTTACCTTAGTTTTTAATAATCCGGTACTGGAGGTTTTAGAGACTATTGGCCATATGCCGCTGCCGCCTTATATTGACCGCAGTGATACTGATGAGGATAAGACTCGCTATCAAACGGTCTACGCTGATCAATTGGGTGCGGTGGCTGCGCCGACGGCGGGACTACATTTTGATGAGAAAATGCTCGAGGATATTCAGGCCAAGGGTGCTTCGGTCGCTTTTGTAACCTTGCACGTTGGAGCCGGGACTTTTCAGCCTGTGCGTGTTGATAATATCTCTGACCATAAGATGCACTCAGAGTGGTTGCAGGTTAGCCAAGAAATCTGTGATCAGGTCATCAAAACTAAGACTGATGGTGGTCGAGTAATTGCGGTGGGTACTACCAGTGTGCGCTGTTTGGAAACTGCGTCGAGAAGTGGCCAGATTGCTCCCTTTGAGGGGGATACTAATATTTTTATATATCCTGGCTATCGGTTTAACGTGGTTGATGGCCTGCTCACTAATTTTCATCTATCTGAATCAACCTTATTGATGTTAGTCAGCGCATTTTCAGGATATCACTCTATAATGGCGGCTTATCGAGAGGCGGTGTCAGAACGATATCGTTTCTTTAGCTATGGCGATGCTATGTTTTTGTTACACAACCCGAATGCCGATCAGGATATACCCGAATGAGCCGCGAATGCTTTATGCAATTTAATGTCTCCGCCACCGATGGAAAAGCTCGCCGTGGTGAGATGACGTTTCCTCGAGGCACCGTGCAAACACCTGCGTTTATGCCCGTTGGCACCTACGGCACGGTGAAGGGTATGTTACCCCGTGACATTGTAGAGATTGGAGCTGAGATGATTCTTGGCAATACCTTTCATCTCATGCTGAGACCTGGTACTGAGGTTATTAAGGAGCACGGTGACCTGCATGATTTCACGCAATGGCATGGGCCGATTCTCACAGACTCTGGCGGTTTCCAGGTCTTTAGCTTGGGTGATATGCGCAAAATTACTGAGGAGGGGGTGAAGTTTCAATCGCCGATTGATGGAAGTCCTGTGTTTATCGATCCTGAAACCTCTATACAGGTCCAGGCCGATTTGGGCAGTGACGTAGTAATGATATTCGATGAATGCACCCCATACCCCGCTACTGAAAAAGAGGCTGACGACTCCATGCAGTTGTCACTGCGCTGGGCGAAGCGCAGCAAAGATGCCCATGGTGATAATCCATCTGCTTTGTTTGGTATTGTTCAGGGTGGAATGTATGAGTCGTTGAGAGATGAGTCGTTGGCAGGTTTGGTTGATATTGGCTTTGATGGCTATGCCATTGGTGGCCTTTCTGTGGGAGAGCCAAAAGATGACATGGTTCGGATATTAGACCACTTGGCTGACACCATGCCCGCGGACCGGCCTCGATATTTAATGGGGGTGGGCAAACCCGCTGATCTCGTCGAGGGTGTACGTCGCGGCATTGATATGTTCGACTGTGTGATGCCTACACGCAATGCCCGCAATGGTCATTTGTTTACCAGTACAGGGGTAGTCAAAATTCGTAATGCGCGGCATCGTCATGACACTGGACCACTGGATAAAGACTGTGATTGCTATACCTGTGCTAACTTTAGTCGGGGTTATTTACATCATTTGGAAAAGTGTGGAGAGATGCTTAGCGCCCAGCTCAATACCATCCATAATTTACGGTATTATCAAACGCTCATGGCCGGCTTGCGAGATGCGATTGCCGAAGGGGAATTGGATGCCTTTACCGATAAGTTTTATCGTAAACAGGCTATTGGGGATAAGGGGGGTTTAAATCCCTGATTCCGCCCCTATTTAGTAAGGAATGTCGCTATAATGCGCCCCAAGAATAAAAGGACAGATTAACCCATGTTAAACAAGTTTCCTCTGTGGAAGAATATATTGATTCTTCTGGTGATTGCTTTTGGCTTTATCTACGCCACACCTAATTTCTATCCGCCAGATCCGGCCATTCAGTTGTCGGGTCAAAGTGGGGCCATGGTGATTGATGACAGTGTGTTGCAAAAAGTAGAGGGAGCATTGGACGAAGCAGGTATTGACTATTTTGACGGTCAAGCTGATGGCGAGAGCTTGCTGGTTCGATTACAAGATATTGATTTGCAGTTGCGAGCTAAAGAGGTCATTCAGGCCGAGATGGGTGGGGAGTATATTGTTGCCCTTAATTTGGCGCCAACCACGCCTGACTGGCTAAGTAGTTTGGGTGGCCAACCAATGAAACTTGGTCTTGATTTAAGTGGGGGTGTGCATTTTTTGCTGGAGGTTGATCTAGCTTCAGCTGTCGCGGTTCGTCTCGAAGGTGACTTGCAAGAGATAAAAACTGTACTGCGTGAAGAGCGCATTCGCTATCGTAGCTTTGAGCTCAAGGGAAACCAGATAATTGGTCAGTTTCGCGATATTGAGCAGGTAAAAAAAGCGACGGCTTTAATACGTAATAGCTACCGCGATCTTTTACCTGAGACAACACCAGGCCAAAATCCTTTATCGCTGGTACTAAACCTTAGCATTGCAGCGACTAGCATTATCGAAGACAGTGCCATCAAACAAAACCTTACGTCATTGCGCAATCGGGTTAACGAATTGGGCGTGTCTGAACCTTTAGTTTCGCGTCAGGGAAAAAACCGCATTGTGGTTGAGCTTCCTGGTGTCCAGGATACGGCTGAAGCCAAAAGAATTATCGGGAAAACAGCTAATTTAGAATTTCGGTTTGAGGCTCAAGGTAAGAGTGGTGAACGGTTTGAATTCAAAACGCCTAGAGGACAAGGTCCAGAAGCGGAATTAGAAAAGAAAGCTATTATCACTGGCGAAAATGTCACCGATGCACAGCCTAGTTTTGATCAAAATGGTCGCCCTCAGGTGAGTATAACGCTGGATGCCAAAGGCGGATGGCAAATGGGTCATGCGACCCGGGACAATGTTGGCCGTCGCTTGGGTGTGCTGTTTATTGAATATAAAACCAAGCTTGAGAAAACGGTCGATGAGAACGGTGAATTGGTTATTACCCCTGTGCCTTATATCGAACAACACGTGATTAGTTTGGCTACTGTTCAGTCTCAGTTGGGCAAACAGTTTGTGATCACCGGGCTTGAACAGCGAGAATCCTCAGAATTAGCATTATTGCTGCGAGCTGGGGCATTGGCCGCGCCTATGTATATCGTCGAAGAACGCACTATTGGGCCCTCTCTAGGCGCCGATAATATTAATTTAGGAGTAAAGTCAGTCACCGTTGGTATGGCCATGGTACTGCTGTTTATGGTGGTGATTTATAGAGCTTTTGGGTTAGCGGCGAATGTGGCTCTAACCATGAACTTGCTGCTGTTGGTAGCATTTATGTCCCTCTTAGGTGCGACGCTAACGCTGCCCGGTATTGCCGGCATCGTGCTCACCGTGGGTATGGCGGTAGACGCCAACGTATTGATTTTTTCACGGATTCGCGAAGAACGTAATAATGGTGCCACCGTGCAGGGTTCTATTAGTGCTGGTTATGACCGCGCTTTTGTATCCATTCTAGATGCCAACATCACGACATTAATTGTTGCCTTGATTTTGTTCTTGATTGGATCAGGTCCTGTGCAAGGATTTGCGGTGACCTTGTCGATTGGTATCTTGACGTCGATGTTTACATCGATCGTAATGACTCGCGGATTGGTTAATCTGGTGGTCGGTGGCCGCAAAATCGAAACATTGTGGATTTAGGGAGAAGGCTATGACTGAACTAAAAGTGTACAACTTTATGGGCATACGCAAGTATGCGGTTATCTTCTCAGCAATTTTACTGTCGGTGTCCGCTTGGTCTCTTTACACCCAAGGGTTGGCTCTAGGCTTGGATTTTTCTGGAGGCACTCAAATAGAGGTGGGGTATGAGCAACCCGCTAATGTTGGTGAGTTAAGAGATAAACTATCAGCTGCTGGTTTTAATAACCCGGTAGTAGTGCATTTTGGCTCCGAAACTGACGTATTGATTCGTCTGCAGGGTGAGCCTGACCAAAAGCTCGCAGAACAGATCGTTGAAGTACTAAAGGGCGATGGCCAACAGATTGAGTTACGCAGAGTAGATTACGTTGGGCCCCAAATCGGCGAAGAATTACGTGAAGATGGAGGCCTTGGAATGTTAACCGCCTTGGCTGTGGTTATGCTTTATGTGGCGATTCGTTTCCAATTGAAATTCTCAATCGCAGCCGTACTAGCTTTGGTTCACGATGTAATAATTACACTAGGTATTTTCTCCTTAGCGCGCTTTGAGTTTGACCTGACGGTATTGGCGGCGGTGTTGGCCGTAGTGGGGTATTCACTTAACGACACCATTGTAGTGTCCGATCGCATTCGAGAGAATTTCCGTAAGATTCGCAAAGCAACAGCGATAGAAGTCATTAATGAATCGCTATCACAAACACTTTGGCGAACCATTAATACCTCAGTGACGACAATGTTGGTATTGTTGGCATTGTTCTTTATCGGCGGTGAGTTAATACACAATTTTGCGATTGCTTTAATGATCGGCGTTGGTATCGGAACTTACTCGTCAATTTATGTGGCAGCAACGGTTATGTTGGGTTTGAATGTGGATCGCGAAGACCTTCTGGAGCAAGTTGAAGGCGAGCTTGTCGACGATCTTCCCTAAGGCAATAAAAAAACATACCGAAGGCTCTCACATTTATGTTGAGGGCCTTTTTTTTATAAAGCTCTGAAAATAATCAAAAATATCTTGAGGATGACTTTGTCTGGCAGACCTCCAATTGTCATTGGTCTCAAGATTAATCGGCTCACCCTGGAGGTCCAAAATAAAAACCCGAGGAATACCCTCTTGAGATGGCATACCCAAGCATTCGATGAGATCCATGTTGATATCATACTCACCCAAATCTACGCGAATGACTTCATAGTGTTCGGCTATAAATTGCGCAACCGATGGCAACTGCATTACTGCCTCTAGACATTGAGCGTCAGGACACCAATTTGCGCCCAAAATAACCATTGGCAGTTTTTCTTGATTTAACGAAGCTGAGATAAATGTTTCTAGCTGATCATTGCTAACCTTAGTCCCATTGTAGGGGCAGGGCATCGTTGCTGGTATTTGATCTAACTCATTTAATCGAATCATACTGACTCGTCCCACCATGGGTAGAAGGGAGGCATATCAGTAGACGCTTTTTCAGTAAACTTGGGCGCGCGCTTTTCAAGAAATGAATTCACACCTTCTTTTCCGCTGGTCTTGCTGGCATAGAAAACGGCTAAAGAATCTACCTCATGAGCCTTAATTGGATGATCTTGCGCGCCATTTCGATAAATCATTTGTCGCGTTAATGCCATGGAAACTTGACTAAAATTAACCATTCGAGCGGCCAATGCATAGGCTTCATTGAGTAATTCTTCAGGCGCATAAATGGCTTTTACGAAACGTTCTTTAAGTAAGGTTTCAGCGGTCAATATCTCTGCGGTATAGCACCATTCAAGTGCTGTTTGGATCCCCACTAAGCGGGGTAAAAACCAGCTTGAGCATGCTTCTGGGGTAATACCTATCTTATTAAAGACAAAACCCACTTTGGCTTTTTCTGAGGCCAAGCGAATATCCATAGCACAGGCCATGGTGGCGCCAATTCCCACCGCAGCACCATTTAGAGCACCAATAATCGGCTTTTTGCAGTTGTACATAGCTAATACTACAAGGCCCCCAGAGTCACGTACACCATTCGCAATCTCATCCTCATGGGCACGCTCACGCATATCTTGGATGGTCGGCTTTAAATGCTCACTCAGACCAAATACGTTACCTGTAGTATTTAAGTCCATTCCCGCGCAGAACGCACGCCCAGCACCGGTCACCACGATGGCGCCAACCTCATCATCATCACTGGCACGATTAAATGCGTCAATCAGTTCATGGCTCATCTCAATAGTGAATGCATTTAGTTGCTCGGGGCGTGATAGCGTCAGGGTTAATATAGAATTGTCAGTGGTGTAATTAATCGTTTTGTAGGTCATGGCCGCCTCGGTCGTAATCTAAGTATTTACTACGTGCAGTATATCGCCCGATCAATGCAACGTTAAACTCTATTTGTAAGATTGAGTAAAACTTAATCTATGCGCTGTTTTGTGCGCCTATCCCGGCTAGGGTATGCTTTGGTTCCTTAATTTGTCATATACTATTTCAGAAGATAAACGATCAGGCTGTTACTTAATGTCAAAAAAGTTATTTAAAAATCAGGACCACGCTAAACAGGCGAAGTTCTATAATCATGCAGGCGTCACTAAAGAGCAGTTTGATGCTCATTGGATGCCTTTTTCTGGTAATCGAGAATTTAAAAGAAATCCACGTATGATCGTTGCCGCTGAGGGCAGTTACATTACTGCGGCTGATGGGAGGCAAGTCTTTGATGGCTTGTCTGGCCTTTGGACTACAGGATTGGGCCACTGCCGGCCAGAGATCAGTAAGGCTATTTCCAAGCAAGCGTCCACCCTCGATTTTTTCCCTGGCTTTCAATATGGACATCCAAAGTCCTTTGAACTGGCTGAACGCATTACCCAATTTATGCCAAAAGGACTCAACCGCGTGTTTTACACCGGGTCTGGCTCTGAAAGTGCTGATACTTCTCTCAAGATGGCGAGAGCGTATTGGCGCAAGAAAGGAATGGCGTCTAAAACGCGATTGATTGGTCGAGCTAAAGGTTATCATGGGGTGAACTTCGGCGGCATTAGTGTCGGTGGTATTGTGGGTAATCGCGCTACCTTTGGTCAGACCCTTGAGTCTGATCATTTGGCCCATACCATGCTGCCAGAGAACGTATTTAGTAAAGGTATGCCAGAGCATGGCGCTTATCTGGCAGATGAGCTATTAGCAATGATTGCGCTACATGATGCGAGTAACATTGCAGCGGTTATAGTTGAGCCGATGGCTGGATCTGCAGGGGTAATACCACCGCCAGTGGGTTACTTAAAGAGACTTCGAGAGATCTGTGATGAACATCAGATACTTCTTATTTTTGATGAAGTCATTACCGCTTTTGGTCGAGTCGGCGCTGCTACGGGTGCTGAAGAGTATGGTGTAGTGCCAGATATAATCAACGTCGCAAAACAGCTTACCAATGGCTCAGTGCCAATGGGGGCTGTGATTGCTAAACAAGAAATTCATGACACCTTTATGGAAGGCGGCGGTGCCGATTATATGATCGAGTTCCCTCATGGTTATACCTATTCAGGGCACCCATTGGCTTGTGCTGCTGGGCTCGCAACTCTAGACTTGCTTGAGAAAGAGAATAGCTTCGAACAGGTGGCGACTATGGCGCCGATATTAGAAAAGGCGATACACAGTTTGCGTGGCACGAAGCATGTTGTTGATATTCGTAATTATGGATCAGCCGCCGGTGTTACCTTGGCGTCTCTCCCTGGTGAGCCTGCCAAACGACCTTTTGAGGCGGCGATGAAGTGCTGGGAGAAGGGTTTTTATGTGCGATATGGCGCTGATACTCTCCAGTTAGGGTTACCCTTTGCCACTACAACTACGGAAATTGACTTACTGATCAATGCCATGGGCGAGGCTATAAGCGAGATAGACTAGAGAGCCTTTGCAATAGAATTGCAGTAAAAATCGCTATGTTATTATTTAGATTCTGCCGATGAATCGCTGCTTTCAGATTCGGTGTCTTCTAGGGTTTCTGCTTGCCACTTGTACATCTTTTTAATAAAGCAACGGTCTACTCCTGAGAAACCATCGCTAACGATAATTTCATCGCCACGGGTTAAGCATGATGAACCTCGCGTTCTTGTCGCTATATTACTCATAGCCTTGGTAACATCGCAGAAACCCGATAATTCCAATTTATACTCATCTCTGACACCTTTGGTTAGAATAATGGAGTGTCGGTCGCCGTGGAATTCCTTCCAACCGTTAATAGAGCTTGCAAAGCAGATTCGCTTAACCTCATCACCTAGCCTTGAATTAGGTAAGGTGGGTTGAGGGTCGACCTCTGTTATGGTTGTTTGTGTGCAACCAAAAAAAGTCATGGCAGCAAAAATAATTGCAAAATTTCTTATCATTTCAAACCCCTTATGTAGTGTTAATCATAGTTGTCCGCTCGTCCCCTAGCCTTTAATATTTGCAACGTATCGAGGTTAATTTGGTTTACAAAAATATGTTACCTCATATTTAACATCGCCTCCAAAGGTACCTTAGATTAGTTATTTAATCAGGGAATAGCGTCTTAAATGGGAACATTGTCACTCTTTAGAGTTTAAAAAAGGTGCCCAAGGGGTAATTCAGTTTTATAACAAACGGGTTTCAGTGAAAAACTGCTTTTGACGTGGCTAACGCCCTTAAGTTGAGTAAGACGTTGATCAAGAAATTCCTGATAGCGCTGCAGGTCGGGTGTTATGACTCTAATGAGGTAATCAAACTCTCCAGTCATTAAATAGCACTCCATTACCTCAGGCCAAGATTTTACCTGGTTAGCAAAGCTGTCTAGTTCTTTCTTGACTTGATGATCGAGGGTAACTTGAATAAAAACAGTGACTGGCAGCCCAGCTTTGTTTGGGTCTAGTAAGGTGACGCGTTTGTTAATATAGCCTTTCTCTTCAAGATTTTTTACCCGTCGTGAGCAAGGTGAGGGTGACAAAAATACCTTTTCCGCGAGTTCAATATTTGGAATGGCGGCGTTGCCCTGCAGTATCGACAGTATTTTCCAATCCGTTGCATCTAAAGTATCTTGCGCCATTTTACTATTGCTCCCTAGCTATCCTTCGGTGTGATCTCACCGAATGTAATGGGTAATTATTTAACACCAAATATACATCAAATGCTAATCAGTGATATTAATTGGAGGCTTATAAAGTAATTTATAAGCTGTAGCGCAATTATTGTGCATATAAATTACCTATTGAGCAATAACTGGCATTATTGGCTCGAATTTCCTTTGCTTTTTGACAGGATTTTCCGTGACTTCCCATGCTAATTTAGATGCTTACGAAAACAACTATAATAGCTTTCAGAGGGGTATTGTTATGGCTAAATTTAATGGTACGACAGGCACTCTTAGGTTTACTGAATCAACCGATCTATCGATCCCCGTCCTGTCAATTTTAAACTCTGAGGGTGAGCTGAGAAAAGGCGCCAGATCACCCGTAATAGATAAAGACACCGCGCTAAAAATATATCGTGCCATGACCTATATTCGCGTCCTTGATGAGCGGATGATCTCTGCTCAGCGTCAAGGGCGACTTAGCTTTTATCTGACCTGCGCTGGTGAAGAGGCTGCGGTTGTTGGATCTATCGCAGGGTTTACCGATCGAGATATGGTAATGGCTCAGTATCGAGAGCAAGCTGCTTTACGATACAGAGGTTTCACCTCTGAACAGTTCATGAATCAACTGTTGAGCAATGATCTTGATTTAGGAAAGGGTCGCCAGATGCCTGTTCATTATGGCAGCAGAGCGCTCAATTACATGACCATAAGTTCACCCCTGGCGACGCAAATACCGCAAGCCGCTGGCTATGCCTATGGGCAGAAATTGTCAGGCAACGATGCCTGTACAGTTTGTTATTTTGGCGATGGCGCTGCCTCTGAAGGTGACTTCCACGCTGGCCTGAATATGGCGGCGGTACTTAACTGTCCAGTGGTGTTTGTAGTTAGAAACAATGGGTACGCTATTTCCACTCCCAGCTCGGAACAGTTTGCTGGTGATGGTATTGCCCCACGGGGTATTGGCTATGGTATTAAAACAATTAGAGTTGATGGCAATGATATCTTGGCAGTCTATGCAGCAGGGGTAGCTGCACGGAAGTTAGCTGTTGATACTAGCGCCCCCGTGATGATAGAAACCATGAGTTATCGTCTTGGTGCCCATTCCACTTCCGACGACCCAACAAGTTACCGAAATGCAGAAGAAGAGCAATTATGGGCGGAAAAAGATCCTATTTTGCGTATGAGAAAATGGCTTTTTGGTAAAGGTTGGTGGAGCGATCAACAAGATCATCAGTTAATAACTAATTATAAGAAAGAAATTCTGGATGCTTTGAAATCACAGGAAAAGCGTTCTGCACCCTCTCTTAATGGTTTGATAACAGATGTCTATCAAACACCACCACAGCATTTACAACAGCAGTACGCCGAATTACAGCAGCATATCGACAAGTACCCTGATCATTATTTAGCTAATCCAGATAAGACCAATGGCACTTATCAGTCAGCCTCAGTACAGCTTCCTTAGGGCAACAATCATGGCTCAGATCAATCTTTTACAAGCGGTCAACAGTGCGCTAGATACGGCAATGGATACAGACGATCGCGTTATCTGCTTGGGCGAGGATATTGGTAAATTTGGTGGTGTATTTCGAGCGACCAGTGATTTACAAGATAAGTATGGCAAAGCTAGGTGCTTTAATACTCCAATCACAGAGCAAGGGATAGTTGGGTTTTCAATTGGTTTGGCAGCCCAAGGATCGGTGCCGGTCGCTGAAATTCAGTTTGCTGATTATATCTTTCCAGCCTTTGATCAAATTGTGAATGAGGCGGCTAAATTTCGCTATCGCAGTGGTGATCAATTTAATTGTGGGGGTTTAACCATTCGCGCTCCCTATGGTGGTGGCATTTCGGGTGGCCTTTATCATTCCCAATCGCCCGAGGCCTATTTCTGTCATACACCAGGGCTTAAAGTAGTTATTCCCAGTACGGCATATCAAGCTAAAGGACTGCTACTGGCCGCGATTAGGGACCCAGATCCAGTGATTTTCTTTGAGCCAAAAGCTATATATAGGGCCGAGGTCGGCGAGGTCCCAGAGACTGACTATGTTTTACCCCTAGGTGTGGCCGAGGTAATGACTAAGGGTTCTGATATCACTTTGGTCGGATGGGGCGCCCAGATGCATCAGCTTCATCGGGCCGCGAAAATGGCCGCTAAGGATGGTATTTCCTGTGAGGTGATTGATCTGCGTACTCTACTTCCATGGGATGTTGATACGGTGGCTCAGTCTGTGGAGAAAACAGGACGTCTAATTATTAGTCATGAGGCACCTCGGACAGGCGGTTTTGCCGGTGAGGTTTCAGCCACTATTCAAGAATGCTGCTTTTTGTCATTAGAAGCACCCATTCTGCGCATCACCGGAATGGACACACCGTTTCCATTGGTATTTGAGAAAGAATATATGCCAGACTATTTAAAGGTCTATGAAGCTATTAAAGCCAGCGTTAACTTCTAATAACCGGCTAACTAGGAAGCAGGCTATGAAAACAGATTTTATTTTACCCGACATCGGAGAAGGCATCATCGAGTGCGAAGTGATCGAATGGAAGGTGAAAGAGGGCGACCTCATAAAGGAAGACCAAATTGTAGTGGATGTCAGCACGGACAAAGCTATTGTCGAAATTCCCTCGATGCACTCGGGTCGAGTCACTAAACTTTACTATGGGGCTGGTGATATCGCTAAGGTCCACTCGCCGCTTTACGCCATCGATATTAATGATATACAGACGTCAGAACCAGTGAGCGAGGAGACAAAGCCTGATCTTAAGCTTGAACTGGTTAAACAACAGCCGATTGCTAAGGACCCCCTCGATAATACTAAGGTGCTAACGACACCAGCAGTACGTAAGTTGGCTCGCCAGAATGATCTTGATCTATCTAAAATTTCAGGGTCAGGGAAGCGCGGGCGTGTGCTAAAAGAAGATGTATTGAGACATTTAGATAAACCTTTGGCTCCGATTGGCCCGACACTTGTTGCCGTAGTGCAGGATCGACGAGAGCCAATTGTTGGGGTGCGTAAAATCATGGCACGGCATCTGAGTGACTCTGTTTCAAGTATTCCGCACTTTACGTTTGTTGATGAAATTGATGTCACCGAACTCATAAAGCTAAGAGCTAGCCTGAAAGTGAGATATGGTAATGATGATTTTAAGATAACGTTGATGCCTTTGTTAATGAAGGCTCTTTCTTTGTCTTTATTAGCCTTTCCTATTATCAATAGTCGAGTTGATAGTGACTTTAGCGAACTAACTTACCTTGCGAGTCACAATATTGGCATGGCAGTGGACGGTAAAACAGGGTTGTTAGTGCCTAATGTAAAGGATGTACAACAGCGATCAATAGTTGAAATAGCGCAAGAAATAGGACGTTTAACAGGGGCTGCTCGCTCTGGCATTATTAGTCCGGCAGACTTAAAAGGCGGCACCCTTACCGTCTCTAATATTGGTGCCATTGGTGGTATCTCAGCGGCCCCCATTATTAATAAACCTGAAGTTGCCATTGTTGCTCTGGGTAAAATTCAAGGGCTTCCGCGGTTTGACAGTAATGGCCAGTTAGTTGAACGACAGATTATGACGGTAAGTTGGTCAGGGGATCATCGAGTTATTGATGGTGCCACTATCGCCCGCTTCAATAACCATTGGAAAGCGTACTTGGAAACCCCTGACACTATGATGGCAAATATGATTTAAAGGGGCGGAGTTTAGTTGCTAATAGCGGAATAGCTCTCCAATGTGTTCACAATAATCTGTCCATTTTTCATGACAAATACTGGCTTTTCGAGGGCGCTAATATCTACCAAAGGATTTCCGGGTACGGCAATAATGTCAGCCAGTTTGTCGACCTCAATACTGCCTATTTGATCGTCCCATTGCAGAAGTTCAGCCCCTACGCTGGTGCCAGCTTTAATGGCATCCATTGGGCTTAAGCCAGCCTCTATTAGAGTGGCAAATTCCCGTGCACAAACATGGGACTCTACTGCGGATCCACATAAATCTGAGCCAACCGCAATTTTGACCCCCGCTCTATGTGCTTTTCCAATCATTTGAAGCCAGTCATCCCTAAAAGACAAATAAAAGTCATCATTCTTACTTTGTGCCAGCAGCTTTCCGCTATTGGCATAGTAATCTCCCACGTAGATGGTCGGAACATAATAAGTCTGATGTTCAACCATTAGGGCAATAGATTCCTCGTCGAGATAACTGCCATGTTCAATAGACCTTACGCCGGCAATAACAGCTTGATTAATACCAGCTGTGGCATGAGCATGGGCTGCGACTGGAATATTTTGACGAGAGGCTTCTTCTATTGCCGCGCTTAGTTCTTCTGGGCTAAAGGCGACATTTCTTGGATCGTCACCGACAGACATAAATGCGCCAGTCACCATAATTTTTATCCAGTCTGACCCATATTTAATTTCTTTTCTAATAGCCTTACGAATTTCATCTGGACCATCAGCTATTAGTCCGTCGGCGATAACCTGTTGTTCTGGAGAGAAATAATTTATGTCACCTCCACCTCCGGTGATCGAGATATAGTGGGCAGCACCTGTAAGGCGAGGGCCGATAAAAACGCCTTCGTCAATAGTTCTGCGAATATCTTGGTTAGCATAGTAGACATCGCCATCGCCCATGACTCTGATGGTGGTCCATCCCGCTTTTAGCAAACGTTGGAGATTTGATAGTCCTAGCAGCGCTTTATAGGCCGAAGAGCTTTGCAGGTGGCCACTCTGATAATCATCTTTATACAGCAATGGATGCTCGTGGGCATTAATCATTCCAGGCATAAGAGTGGTGCCTGGAAGGTCAATTCGTATTGCGTCGTTTGGGATTTTGGTGAGATCCACAATGGAGGTGACTTTAGAATCCGTTACTATGACCGCTTTATTTTTCAGCAGATCATTTGATATCCCATCGATTACACCATCGGATATCAAAGCGTATTGTTCGGCATATGTGTTTGGTGAGAGGCTAATAACGAGCACAATGACAAGCGTACACAGAGCTTTTAATCTAGGCATACTATATTTTCTCCTTGAATTAATGTTTTAATTATATACTGGTTGTAAACTATTTTATTAACAATAATTATTCACAAACTTAATAGTTAACGGTCACTTTTAGCTAACATAAGATTTATTAAAGGACAGACATCTGTGGAAGAAAACAATCCTAGGAACACCTTTGATCGCGCAATAACCTTATTGAAAAATGGCGCGCAAGATGAGGCTGAAGCACTTTGTCGATTGTGGCTGTCCGAAAATACTCGAGACGTCAACTTTTTGTCCTTATTAGGTAGCATATTGCTCCGCAAAAACGATTTTGAGGAGGCCGAAGAAGTTTTAAGAACGGTGACTCAGATAGCACCTGGCTACCCTAATGTGCACGAAGACTTAGGCACAGTGATGCTAAACCTTGGAAAGCCGGAAGAAGCTTTAATCTCGTTGCAAAAGGCGATCGAGGCGAACCCGAAAAGTGCCAGTGCATTTTCTAAACTGGGGGGTGCACTAAAAAGCTTAGGTAGAGATGAGGCGGGCGATGCTGCTTTAAAACATGCCTCCGATATGTCGCCTATTCAGGCTAATTTAGAAAAAGCGACACAGCTATTTGCGGAAGGAAAGTTTCGTGAGGCGGAGGCTATTGCCAAGGAATTACTGGCGGCCAATCCACGTGATGTGAATGCTGGACTTTTACTTGGCAGGGTTGCACTCCACGCACGTGCCTTTAACGAAGCCGAGAAGCTACTGCGGAAAGTGGTAGAGATGGCGCCGAGATTTATGATTGCCTGGCATGATCTAGGGACGGCACTTACAGAACAAGGTAAAGAAGAGGAGGCTATTAAGGCCCTTGAGCAAGCTTTAGAGATGGAGCCAAACAATGCTTCATCTCATTATTATTATGCGGCAGCCTTAGCGATGGCGGGGCGAACTGAGGACTCGGCGGCTGCTTATAAGCGCGCAGTATCTCTCGATCCAGATTTGGCTGGAGCCTATATCGGCCTTGGACACGTGTTAAAAACGCTGGGTGATCAAGAAGGAGGCATTAAGGCCTATCGAGCAGCTATTGCACTTCGCCCCAATTTTGGCGAAATTTACTTTAGCCTTTCAAACCTAAAAACATTCCGCTTTAGTGACACTGAAATTGAGGATATGGTTGAGCGTATTAATCAGGACTCTCTTCCTTCAGAGTCGATAGTGCATTTCGCTTTTAGTTTAGGTAAAGCCTTTGAAGATCAAAAAAACTACGATCTTGCTTATCAATATTATAGTCAGGGTAATGAAGCGCACCGAAATAGTATTGTTTATGACCCGGTCCAAACAGAGGTGGCTCACACCAAGATTAAAGAAACCTTTTCTCGTGAATTTTTCGACAGAATGAAAGAAAGCCAAGTTGGGGTTCAAGACCCTGCCCCGATTTTTATCATTGGGCTTCCAAGATCAGGCTCAACCTTGCTGGAACAAATTTTGGCTAGCCATAGTCTAGTCGATGGCACCAGTGAACTGCCTGATCTTGGTATTGTTTCACAGATGATTACCGATAAAGCGCAAGGCAGAGTTTTTCCTGGTGGCATTCTTCAAATGAGTGACGCTGAGATAACTCAACTGGGGCAGGAGTATATTGATAGAACGCAACGACATCGTCGCGGCGCACCATTCTTTACCGACAAGATGCCGAATAATTTTGCTCACGTAGGGCTCATACAAGCAATAACGCCCAATGCAAAGATTATAGATGCCCGCCGCCACCCCTTAGATAGTTGCGTAGGTTGCTTTAAGCAACATTTTGCTAAAGGACAGACATTTACCTATGATACGTTTGAGTTGGGTGAGTTTTATCTCGAATATGATCAATTAATGGGTCACTGGGATGAGGTTTTGCCTGGCAAGGTTTTGCGAGTTCAGTATGAAGATGTTGTTCAGGATTTGGAGACACAAGTTAGGCGTATTTTAGACTACTGTGGTCTTCCTTTTGAAGAAGCTTGTGTGAATTTTCACGAAACAAAACGATCCGTTAGAACCGCGAGTTCTGAGCAAGTCAGGCAACCGATCTACAACAAATCAATGAATACCTGGCAACGGTTTGATGCACATATTGGTCCACTAAAAGAAATTTTGGCACCTTTGTTAAATGAATCTGACCCAACTATTATAGTGCGGTAACCTCAATGAATTTACCTAAGTTAATTGCGACCTCGGTGGTAAGAGGTAGTGAAAAAGGACAGAGTCATGGTGGCGTTTATACCATCGACTTTAATAGTCAGGAGGTAGAGCAACATATTGACTGGAATGATGGTGATATTGATTTTTCAGGGCGTGGTTGGGATCGAGGGCTTCGGGGTATTGAGTTCATTGATCAAGAAGTATGGATTGCCGCCAGTGACGAGCTTTTTTGCTACAGCCCCGAGTTCGAGTTGCTAGGATCTTATCGAAACGAATATCTAAAGCATTGCCATGAAATAAGTCGACGTGATCATTTACTGTTTTTGACATCAACCGGTTATGACAGCCTGTTAGTATTTAATCTCAACACTAAGAGTTTTAGCTGGGGCATATATGTTTCGCGAAACGGTGATGACTGGACGGGACAGCGATTTGATCCTATGGCTCAAGGTGGCCCTCCGTTCTCAAATAACTACCATATCAATATGGTACATGTTGCAGAGACCGGTGTTTACTTCAGCGGATTACATACACGTGCATTGTTAAGACTTGCATCTGACATGAGTATCGCGAAGGTTTGTAGTCTTCCTGAAGGAATACACAACGCGAGACCTTTTCTTGAAGGTGTGATATTTAATGACACTAAGAGTGATGTGATACGCCATGTGAGCCGAAATAGTGGGTCTATTGCATTGCCGGTTCCTGTGTACAACACAGAAGAGCTGCAGTTCCATGGGGTTGACGACACCAAAGTTGCCAGGCAGTCATTTGGCCGTGGACTTTGCGTGGTAAGCGATCGTTTGATAGCGGCTGGTTCTTCGCCGTCGACCATCAGTTTATATAATGTTGAGTCTAAGGAGCGTATTGCGGCTGTAAATTTAACCATGGACATCCGCAACGCGATACATGGGCTAGAGGTCTGGCCTTTTTAACTAAATAATATTGCAGGCATAAAAAAAGGCACGCTAAGCGTGCCTTTTTTTGTTGAAGTAAAACCTAGAAATATCGTCTTAAAGAGATACTATAATTTCTGGGCCGTACCACGTGATCAGCATTGCGCCCATAATACGGATCCATGCTATACGAGTTTTTATATGACACACCGCGTTCATCAGTGATGTTATTAAAGCTCAACTGAGCTTTCCAGTCACCCATTTCATAGCCCATCACTAAGTCAGAGATCCGATAGTCTCCTTGGCTTTGTAGCGGTGCATTGGCGCTATCACCAATCTGATTGAGGGAGTCTCCGCTATAGCTATGCTGGAAACGGACATAGGCATCACCACCCTCAAATAGTTCGAGTGTCGTTGTATATTCCATATACAACGAGTATGAAGTATCAGCAAACATCGGCAGGTTTGTTTTTGAAGTTAGTCCTAAGGATGCCTGTCCGCCAGGAAAACGGGGGTCGGGAAATGATTCGGGAGCACTCACAACGGCTTCAAAAATCCTTGTGATGTTAAATCCTACCTGAATATTTTCACTTATCACTGCCTTAACATCAAGGTCGCCACCACTAATGGATGCATCTCCCAAATTAGCCACTACTGCTTGCCAAGGTTCACCGATCGCATTGCTTGGATCGACTACCTCTAGCTGCATATTCTTCCATTTCATCTCATAAAGAGTCGCATTGATCTGAAGCTTGCCGTCGTTCCAATCCGATTTTAGACCAAACTCGGTGTTTTCGACAATGTCAGAGCCATAGTCAACGGGCAGGGTTGGTACGCCTCTACCTCGGTTAGTACCACCGACTCGATACCCTTCCGAGTATAGAGCGTAGATCATTAAGTCATCGGCCAGGTCATATTGAAGTCCGAATTTGGGTGTAAAACCATCATCTGTCGCGGCGCGAGGCGGTGTCGCTAAGTTTGCATAGCCTGATGGTTTTTCCACAAAGTACTCTATGTTCCTGTCGACCTCATACCAACGCCCACCTGCCAGTAACGATAAGCGATCTGTCAGTTTGATATCAATTTCACCGAAAAGCGCTTTGTCTTCACGACTGGTGATTTGGTTTGAACGCCACCAGGCGTCAGTTGGCGCAATGGTTATATTGTAATAGGCTGCATACCCAGCCCAAGCTGCAAATGCAGGTGAGTTAGCGTAGCCGTCAACATAACTTCTAAAGTCCCAGCTCTCATCGGAGTCCATATAAAATGCACCCACAGTCCAATCGACTTTGTCACTGCTGCCAGATAGACGCACTTCTAGGGTTTCAGATTCGTTTGCTTGGATATTGGACCGATATCCAATAGGGTCGGTTCCAAAATCGTATGTCGCATAGCCTGCATAGATACCGATGGTGTACATAAAATAAGCGGCATAGGATTGAGTATCGTGTTGATAAGCGGTGTCACGATCATAGTAAGAGGCCGCTACAGTCAGCTTTGCAAATCCAAGATCGCCTTCTATGACTAAGCTAGTCTGTGTCCAGTCATCTGTCCGAAACTCATCATAGAAATTAACGGTTTCAAGATCGCCTACTGTTTTATCCATATCACTAAAGCCATTGGCCGTAATGTCTTGGAAGTTTGAACTTAAGGTGGCGGTCCAGTCATCTGAGACAAGCCATCGTGCTGATATTCGCCCGCCAGACCATTCTACATTATTAATATCGTTTTCAACGCTTCCAGCATTATTCTTAAGGCCGCCAAGGCCGCTATAGGCGTCTACCACAGTCGTTCCAAATACACTATCTATAAAGCCACCATCTTCGGCACTAAAGCCAGATAATCGAATCGCAAGCTTATCTTTTATGACAGGAATGTTAACCGTGGCGTCAAAGTCATACCCATTATCACCCTTTGCGACTCCTGACATTCCTAAGCCAATATCAGCAGAAAATTCTGACGTATCGGGCTTGTTGGTAATGACACGGATGGTACCTGTTTGCGATGAGGCACCAAATAAAGTTGATTGAGGACCGGCTAAGGCTTCCACTCGAGCAATGTCGACCGGATAAACGTCGGGGGCCATTGACGTCATTGACATGGGCTGTTCATCTAAATATATCGCAGCAGTTGGGTCGACTAAAAATCCGCCGCCATCACTTACGCCACGGAATATAATGGTATTTTGTCCGGGAGTCGTCGTTACAACGTTAAGATTACCGACAAATCGAGAAAAGTCTTCAAGGGTGGTTATGCCTCTTTTCTGGAGGTCATCACCGGTCAGACTTGAAATTGTCATCGGTATATCTTGAGCTGATTCAGCTCGTTGCCGAGCGGTTACGATAATTTCTTCAAGGGACGCGTCTTGACCTAGCGCTACGGGTGGTCCTATTAAACCTAAAGCCGTCGCCATAGAGGTAACGATTAACTTTCTTCGAATTGAAAAGTTTCTTTGTGATTGGTCCAAACTAGCCATTATTCTACCCTCAAAAATGCCCATTAAAGCCTGTTATATTAAGGTAATACTACGTTATTTCGGCCTTGAGCTGTTGAT
>OJIK01000038.1_pt1 | contig 49054 bp, 38 predicted proteins | sample 1595571 | NCBI WGS metagenome assembly OJIK01 (sample SAMN05416791, study PRJEB24817) | seawater metagenome | isolation source: Sea water | place: Canada:Atlantic | collected 2013-11 | reverse complement strand
TAAGAGACAGTTTCTCATCAGACACTTTGAGCGAGCGAGCTTTTTTACGATTGATAAATTGCAACACGCCGATAACTTCTTTCTGTTTGTTCGCCAAAGGTATGGCCAGTATAGACTTGGTTCGATAGCCAGTTTTTTGGTCGAATGAGCGATTGAGACTATAAGGTACATCTTTTGAGAGTTGATATGCGTCGGGAATATTGAGTTCCGTATCGGTGTGTGCAGCGTAACCGGCAATAGAAAATTCATCTAAGGGGAATTCCATTGAATCATTCTGCGTTAGCTTGAATACAAGCTCGCGCGCTCGGTTTTCTCGCTCTTCAGTACCCATTGGTAACAAGCCATCTCTAATAGCTTGCAAGTTTGTCGATAGGGTAGATTATTTGTGAGGATTAGATCGGCGTCCAAATCCATAGAATCAGTGCATAGAAAGATCGAGTCTGGAAATTCTTCTACCCATTTCGCATGATCCATTTCGCGGATTAAGTGATGGTCCAAGAGGATCAGGGCTGGGTTATATCGCTGCGCTGTCGTTATAGAAAAAATTTCGGTGGGAATGATTAGTTTCGACTTTAAATCATTCCAGACTTCGCTCTTGGCATAGCCGGGACCATAACCGATAGTTATGGTTCGTTGCGTATTAGTGGATGAATTCATTGAAGATGTTGCCATACAAACATGCTACGCCAGTGTAACGCACGGCGGCTGGATATGCGACATTTACGAACTTGGTTTAAAGCAGGGACGGGCGTGCTTGATGATGTGTTACTTCAGTTGAGCTCGGAGTTGTTCCATGAAGTTTTCGAGATTACTTTGCGCTTCACTACGGTATCGAAATGGGCCTACTTCATCACCCTCACGGATTTTGAAGTACCAAAGATCTTGCTCGCTAAATATCCTTTCGCTGCGATCGGGAGCGGGCTCATGGGAATTATCTTTGTGCCGGTTGTCAGACATCGTGCGGGAGTTTTCTCTTCTAATTGCAGCTATTTGAACCGAGCATACCCCCCTCACTGGACAGATGACAAGAGTAATTTTACTTGGTCTCCGCTAGCTCGGGGTTGCAGCCGATTCCAGAACCGGTCCGGATCTGGAATCTGGCAGGCAACCCCAAGCCAGCGAGTAATAACAAGGTAATAATTGTTACGAATATTTACTAGGGCGCAAATAATATGCCATTCATAGTTATGCAGTTCCCAGCTTCTTTGCCAGAAATAAGTCAATAAAGTTATTTAAAACAACGAGGTACGAGGCTTTTTGAGAAATCAACGTTTCTGTTTTATCAATAGTAAACAACGAGATAGAGCGTTCTTCTAAACTATGAAATAATTTCAATTGAACAATTTTTGGGCAGCGTAAATGGGCTATTCACGGCTGATGAGTAGCGCGGCTGCAGTTAAATCTTCCCTACTGTTGATGTTGCTGAAAGCACCGGGAGAGTTGTCCTCATAATTCACCGCTACAGCATTGAGAGAGCCAAAAAGTAATTTAGGCCCAAACAAACCGTCAGCCACGGCATCTTCTATTTTTTGGATTATATCAAGACGCCAAACAGAGAAGAGAGGTTGGATTTGATCTCTATGAAAGATGTAGGCAGCGGCGGCGGATTTTTTGTCTAACTCCAGCCCCAGTTGGTATACCACATCTTTGGGGAATTCAGGAGCGTCTCCAGGGAAGCAGGCAAGGTAGCGAATCCCTTTGGCAGTCTTAGCACCCCGAAACCAATGCATGGCGCTCAAGATACCCAGTAATGGACCGCCATAGCCATCTGTGCGATCGTTTACCATCGGCAAGCCAAATGCTTGATAGCGCTCGATATTATGATTAACGCTCAGTATCAGATGCGCTACTTGAGGCGCGGCCTTAGCTATAACATGCTCAAGTAATGGTCTAGTGTGTAAGGGCTCTAGAGCCTTGTCGCGGAAGCCCATTCGCGAGGCTTTGCCGCCTGCCAAAATAACGCCGCCTATTTCAGACTTGCTTATCATGTATTTAGCCAATTGGGAGTTGAAGAGCGAGAATATCGCACGACTTCCTCCAATTATGAAATTGTACGTTGATTTTACCAGCTTTGGGCCCATATTCTGTGATTGAATCTGAGTTTTCGATGTGGGAAAATCCGCACTTTGCGGGCAGGCGGTAGCCCGTTGGCTCTTGAAAAGTATTAAAATCAAGAGCTTGCCCAATGAGGCTATCCAGCTATCGCTAACCAATATCCAGATTAGTTCAGTAAAATATCTCGATATTGATTGATATTAAAAATTCCGAGTTTTTCGCTTGGAAATGATGAGGTTTATACATGCAGGTTTCCGTTGAAACTACACAAGGTTTAGAAAGAAAGATGACTGTCGCTGTTCCTAGCGAGAAAGTCGATAGTGCTGTTAACACGCGATTACAGGAGGCTGCTAGAAACGTAAAGCTAAATGGCTTTCGAAAAGGCAAGGTTCCCTACAAGGTAATCAAAAGCAAGTTTGGAGCTGGCGTGCGGCAGGAAGTGGTAGGCGAGATGATGAGCCAGTCCTATTACGAGGCCATCGATCAGGAAAGCCTGAAGCCAGCCGGTCAGCCCAATATTGACCCGAAAAACCTGGACGAGGGTCAAGATTTAGAATTTGTAGCGACATTTCAAGTGTACCCAGAGATTACTTTGCCGGATTTATCGACGATTAAGGCGGAACGTTTAGGAGCAGATATCTCAGAGGCTGATATTGATGAGATGATACAGACCCTGCGTAAGCAGAAACAAAGCTGGGAAGTCTGCGACAGAGCCGCAGCTACGGAAGATATGGTCAACATTAACTATGTAGGTAGTCGTGATGGTGAAGACTTTGAGGGTGGCAGCGCGCAGGGAACGAATTTGGTTCTTGGTTCTGAGCGTATGATTCCTGGGTTCGAATCTGGAATAGAAGGAAAGTCTGCAGACGACGCATTTACCTTGGATTTAAGCTTCCCCGAGGAATACCACAATAAGGAATTGGCGGGGGCAGAGGTCGCTTTCGAGATCACACTGAATTCTGTGAGTGAGCAGGTCATGCCTGTTGTAGATGAAGAATTCTATAAGAGCTTCGGCGTCGAAGAAGGCGGAAATGACGCTTTTCGCGAAGAAGTGACAAATAATATGCGCCGTGAATTGAAGACGGCGAGTCGTAATAAGCTTAAGAACAAGATCATGGACTGCCTTGTAGAAGTTGTGGACGCAGAGATTCCCGACGCTTTAGTCGGCGGCGAGATCGAACAGCTAAGGCAGCAGGCGATGCAACAGTTTGGCGGTGGACAAAACATCGATCCAAATATGCTGCCAGACGAATTGTTTAAAGAGCAGGCCGCTAGACGGGTGCTGTTAGGCCTAGTGCTAGGCGAAGTAATTCAGCAGCAGGAACTGAAAGCAGACCCAACGAAGGTGCGAGAATCGATAGAGGAGCTCGCGTCAACCTATGAGTCGCCAGATGAAGTTATCAATTGGTATTACGGCAACCAAGAGCAATTAGCTACGATTGAGTCTAGCGTCCTTGAGGATCAGGTTTTCGATTACGTTATAGAACAATCAGCTGTGAGCGATAAGCTGGTGAGTTATCAGGAAGTAATTCAGCCGGAACCGAAGGCAACAGACGAGCAGCCAGACGAAGACGCAGAACCGGATGCCTAACAAGCTGTTTTCAAAAACGTAACTTCACCGCTATTTACTTAGCTGGCATCGTTAGCCGGTACTATTTAGTGAGTACATAAAAGGACAGGGATACATGTCAAATAATATTCAACCCACGGCGGCTCTCGTGCCTATGGTAGTCGAGCAAACCGCCCGTGGTGAGCGCTCCTACGACATTTATTCCAGATTGTTGAAGGACAGGGTGATATTCATGACGGGACAGGTGGAAGACCACATGGCCAATCTGGTTGTCGCGCAGATGTTGTTCTTAGAATCTGAAAATCCAGATAAAGACATACACTTATATATCAATTCTCCAGGCGGGTCGGTTACAGCCGGGCTATCGATTTACGATACGATGCAGTTTATCAAGCCGGATGTGAGCACAATGTGTATTGGGCAGGCTGCTAGCATGGGGGCTATGTTGCTAGCCGGCGGCGCGAAGGGTAAGCGCTTAGCGCTGCCCCATTCACGCATGATGATTCATCAGCCCAGTGGTGGAGCTCAAGGCCAGGCCTCAGACATTGAAATACAAGCTAATGAAATCATAAAGTTACGGCTGAGTCTTAATGTCCTACTTGCTGAGAATACTGGAAAGTCGGTAGAAGCTATTGCGAAGGACACAGAACGAGACAACTTCATGAGCGCCGATGAAGCACAGGAATATGGATTGGTGGATAAAGTAATTCAGCGAAGAGTAGATAGAAAGAGTATAGAAAGCGTTTAAAAAGGCCTGTGGGCTTGCAATTCCATGCGGATGTCGCCATTTTAGAAGGCAATGGAACAAGCCAAATTTTCACTTGTCACAGGTTCGCATTCAGGTTCCGGGGTTTGGAGTGGATAGAATTCCCGGTCAATACCTAGATGTCCGCTAGTTCGGGCTCTAGCCAAATTTGTAGATTTCAGGTTGTAGTTCAGATGTCAGACGATAATTTTAATAAAGGCGACGATAACGGCAAACTGCTGTATTGTTCGTTCTGCGGTAAGAGCCAGCATGAGGTTCGCAAACTAATTGCGGGCCCATCGGTGTTCGTATGTGATGAATGCGTTGATTTGTGCAATGACATAATCCGCGAAGAAATTCAGGAAAAGGACACCGAAACCACCGAGCGCAAGCTCCCAATCCCCGAAGAAATCAAAAAAACGCTTGATGAGTATGTCATCGGACAGGAAAGCGCCAAGAAGGTGCTTGCCGTAGCGGTTTATAACCATTACAAGCGACTCAACTACGCAAAATCCAATGGTGAGGTCGAGCTAAGCAAGAGTAATATCTTGATGGTAGGTCCTACCGGAACGGGTAAGACTCTGCTGGCAGAAACCTTGGCGCGCTTGCTGGATGTTCCCTTTACTATCGCTGATGCGACAACTCTCACCGAGGCCGGTTACGTAGGTGAGGATGTAGAAAACATCATTCAGAAGCTGTTACAAAAATGTGATTACGATGTAGAAAAGGCTCAAATAGGCATCGTCTATATCGATGAAATCGACAAGATTTCCCGAAAGTCAGACAATCCATCTATCACTCGCGATGTCTCAGGCGAGGGTGTGCAGCAGGCTTTGCTGAAGCTCATAGAGGGCACGGTTGCCTCCGTTCCGCCTCAGGGTGGTCGTAAACATCCACAACAAGAGTTCCTGCAAGTAGATACGGCTAATATCCTGTTTATCTGTGGCGGTGCCTTTGCTGGATTGGATCGGATCATTCGAGATCGTTCTGATAAGAGTGGTATCGGCTTCTCGGCAGAAGTGAGATCTAAGGAAGAAGAGAGCAAAGTTGGCGAAACGTTGCGTGGCGTGGAGCCTGAAGACTTAGTTAAGTACGGACTTATCCCTGAATTCGTCGGTCGCTTACCAATGATTGCGACTCTAGATGAGTTGGATCTGGACGCGATGGTACGCATTCTCCGTGAGCCGAAGAACTCATTAACTAAGCAATATGCTCAGTTGTTCGAAATGGAAGGGGTTGAAATACAATTCCGCGATGATGCGCTTCGTGCTATTGCGAGAAAGGCAAAAGATCGTAAAACGGGCGCTCGTGGGCTGCGCTCCATTATGGAAACCGTATTATTAGATTCCATGTACAAGATTCCTTCAATGGAGAAGGTCAGCAAGGTAATTATTGATGCCGCTGTTATAGAAGGAGAATCAGAGCCATTGCTTATGTACGAGAATGTCGAGCAGCAGAGCAAATCTGCTGCAGATGATCAGAACTGATTAAGTTCTGCCAAAGCCTTGATATTTGAGGCTCTGGCACCATCTTTGAAAGTAGGCCCTAGGGCCACCCAATCACTTTTAGTGCGCCTTAATTAGGCGTGTCCACGAATTCATAGAGTAGTATATGAGCATACCCTCGGACGATCCCAGCAACACACAATTACCATTATTGCCACTGCGCGATGTAGTGGTCTATCCGCAAATCGTTCAGCCGTTATTCGTCGGCAGACCAAAATCTATCAAAGCCCTGGAAATTGCCATGGCGAGCAATAAGCAGGTCTTGTTGGTGGCGCAGAAGAACGCCTCCGACGATGAGCCGGCTGCCGATGATTTATATCAGATTGGTACAGTCGCGACGATTCTGCAGCTGATTCGCTTGCCCGACGGCACGGTTAAGGTGCTAGTAGAGGGTTTAGATCGAGCTCAATTGCGCAATGTAAGATTCGATGCGGATCACTTTCGCGCCGAGATTCTGGTTCTTACTACTGACGCAGTTCCCGAAAAAGAGTCTGAATCACTGATTCGTTCTCTGCTTTCACAGTTTGAGCAGTATGTGCAACTCAGTAAGAAAATACCGCCAGAGGTAATGACGTCTATCTCCAGCATCGATGAGCCAGGGCGCCTAATCGATACCATCGCGAATCACATGACTTTGCAGCTTGCACAGAAGCAGAACCTGTTGGAGCTGGTCAGCCTGCAGGCAAGAATCGAACACTTAATGGCGCTGATCGAGTCAGAAATCGATCTGTTTCAGGTAGAAAAGCGCATTCGTGGGCGTGTTAAGAAGCAGATGGAGAAAAGTCAGCGCGAGTACTATCTGAACGAGCAGATGAAGGCCATTCAGAAAGAAATGGGTGAAATGGATGATGTACCGAATGAGGCTGAGGAACTTAAAACACGCATCGATGACGCTGGCATGCCCAAAGAAGCAAAAGAGAAGGCCGTTTCGGAATTAAACAAATTGAAGCAGATGTCACCTATGTCATCGGAAGCTTCGGTTGTGCGTACCTATCTCGATTGGATGGTTAGTATTCCGTGGAAGAAGCGGTCCAAGGTTCGCATGGACTTGGTTAAGGCAGAAGAAATTCTCGAGACTGACCACTACGGCCTGAAGGAAGTTAAAGAAAGAATCCTCGAATATCTCGCCGTACAGAAGCGTGTAAAGAAATTGAAAGGCCCGATACTCTGTTTGGTGGGACCACCTGGAGTAGGTAAGACCTCTCTGGGAGAATCGATCGCAAGGGCGACCAATAGAAAGTTTGTGCGCATGGCGCTTGGTGGCGTTCGTGACGAGGCAGAAATAAGGGGCCATAGAAAAACCTATATAGGTTCCCTGCCTGGCAAATTGGTACAGAAACTATCCAAGGTTGGGGTTAAAAACCCATTGTTCTTGTTAGACGAGATTGACAAGATGGGGATGGATAACCGCGGAGATCCCGCTTCGGCCTTGCTGGAAGTACTTGATCCAGAGCAAAACCATAGTTTCAATGATCACTATCTTGAGGTCGACTACGACCTTTCGGAAGTTATGTTTGTGTGTACCTCCAATAGCATGAACATTCCTGAGGCGCTTCTGGATCGTATGGAAGTTATTCGACTTCCCGGGTATACAGAGGAAGAAAAAATAAGCATCGCAGAGCGCTATCTAATTCCGAAGCAAAAGAAGAGCAACGGCGTTAAAGATAAGGAATTGACCTTCACTACAGAGCCAATTAGTGACTTAGTTCGTTATTACACGCGCGAGGCAGGAGTCCGCGGCCTAGAAAGGGAAATAGCCAAAATTTGCCGGAAGGTCGTTAAAGAGAATTCTCTGGAAAGCAGTACTGAGGTGGTTAACCTTACCTCCGATGAGTTGGAGCAATATTCTGGTGTTCGAAAATATGACTATGGCAAGGCGGAAGAACAAAACCTGATAGGTCAGGTTAACGGACTAGCTTGGACCTCCGTAGGTGGCGAGCTGCTAACTATAGAAGCAGTCGCAGTAAATGGTAAGGGCAAAACCACTAAGACAGGCTCTCTCGGTGATGTAATGCAGGAATCAATTCAAGCTGCTTTTACCGTGGTTAGGAGTCGAGCTGAATCGCTTGGTCTGGCCACCAACTTCCATGAGAAATACGATCTTCACATACACGTACCTGAAGGCGCTACTCCCAAAGATGGGCCTAGCGCAGGTGTCGGTATGTGTACTGCTCTAGTATCCGCTCTGACCTCTATTCCTGTCCGCGCTGACGTAGCAATGACAGGAGAAATAACATTACGAGGGCAGGTGCTTAAAATCGGTGGATTGAAGGAAAAATTGTTGGCCGCGCACCGAGGCAACATTAAGACTGTGCTAATTCCCGCCGATAACGAGAGAGACATAAAAGAAATTCCAGACAATATCAAAGCGGATTTGGAGATCATTCCTGTTCGCTGGATCGACCAAGTTTTGGAGCACGCGCTTGAGTTTCAGCCCACTCCAATAAGTGGTGATGAAAAAGCTTCCTCAGATAAAGATGCAAAGCAAGAAGATAAAGATAAAAGCAGTGATGAAAAGCAGATAAAAACCCATTGATACCACGTGTTTCCGGTTGACATGGCTTTCAAGCAATTGGTATAAAGGTCAGGTATCACGGTGGGTTTACGTCATATTTTTGGGAAAAGAATTAGGTTACGCCAGAGCTTAAAATTTGTGGCTTTTTGTCATTGGTATTGCTTCAAATACACCAGTATTTTTTAGGCGTTTACTGGGTTAAAAAATCACTTAAATTTAGAAAATCACTTAAATTTAGAAAAAGGGGATAACGTGAATAAATCAGAATTAATAGATGCTGTTGCCGCTAGTGCGGACCTTCCTAAAGCTGCTGCTGGTCGTGCTATCGATGCAATGATCGACGCAATAACAGATTCATTGAAGAAAGAAGAACCTGTTGTATTGGTAGGTTTCGGAACTTTTGCTACTAAGCACAGAGCGGCTAGAACTGGTCGTAATCCCCAAACTGGCGAGCCAATTCAAATTAAAGCGGCTCGTGTACCTAGCTTTAAAGCAGGCAAGGCACTTAAGGATTCTGTTAACTCTTAATTGAGTTGATTGGACTGCAAGTTCAATTATTTAGCTGAGATAACCTCAGTTGCTACTGATTCGATGCTCTAGAATTTATGGCTAAGAATCTAATTGATCGGGAATGAGAGACTGATTTCCCCGCGGTTCCCAAGAGAAAGTAGGGCGCATCTATGATGCGCCTTTTTTGGTTTACGAATTACATTACTTCCTCTCCTAGCAGGGAGTGGTTGATTAGCGATTTAGCGGAATTTAGGAACAACTATGCTGCAAGATATACGTGACAATTCACAGGGTGTGATAGCCAAGGTAATTATCGGCTTCATCGTGGCTATATTCGCCCTTTTCGGAGTGGATTCGATTATGAATGGCTTCATAACATCGCCTCCAGTCGCTGAAATCAATGGCGAAGAAGTATCCGAAGCTCAGTTACAAGCGAATACACAGAATCTATTGAATTCTATTGGTGGAAGCGCAGATTCTCTAGATCAGGGTCTACTTGAGCAAATAGCGCTGGGGCAAATCGTAGAAGAGGTGTTGTTAAGACAATCCGCCCAAGCATCGAATATGTCTGTTTCTAGCAATCGAGTTGATAGGTCGATTATAGAAAATCCTAATTTCCAAATAAACGGCGTGTTCGATTCTGATTTAGCGATACGGACTATGGCTAGCCAGGGCTTCAGCATTCCCATCTATAGAGATACTTTGCAGCAACAGATGTTGCTGTCACAGCTTGCTAACGCTTATAGCAGTTCGGCCTTTGTCACTGACTCAGAATTAGAACGAATAGCCGGTCTGGCGGCTCAGACGCGAGATTTTCGCTATCTCTCAATCCCGTTAGGCACTCGAACTCTCGGCACGGCGATCTCAGATGCCCAGATTCAGAGTTATTACACTGAGAACCCACAAGATTTCACGCAGCCCGAAACGGTATCAGTGAGCTATGTGCTGTTGGATAAAAACATAATCTCTAATGAGATAGAGCTCGATGAAGGTGTCATTGAAGCGCAGTATGAAACAGAGCGATCGGCTTTTGAAGGGTCCGCAGAAAAGCGTGCGTCCCACATACTTTTCGAAGTTGGAGGAGATCTCAGCGAAGAACAGGCTCTAGAGATGGCGGCTACGGCTAAGCAGCGAATTGATGCCGGTGAGGACTTTGGAGCAGTAGCGTTGGACGTCTCTACAGACACTGTTTCTGCAGAAGACGGCGGAGATATCGGCTATACAGATGGTACAGCCTTTCCTGTCGCCCTCGAAGAAGTGCTAGAAATTCTATCCGTGGATGAAGTTTCGGGCCCAGTAATATCGGATTTCGGTGTTCACATCGTTATGCTTACGGAGGACTCAGAAAATGTATTTCAGAGTTTTGAGGAGGTCGCTGATCGCATCGAGCGTCAGTTAAAGAGCTCAGAGGTAGAGCTGATTTACGCACAGCGATTAGGCGATCTTTCTAATCTAGCGTTTGAGACGGGGAATTTAGAAACGATATCGGAAGAACTGGGATTGGACGTGCTCATTAGTGGCACTTTCGGTCGTACTGGAGGAAGCGGTATTTTCTCCAACCAGGCGCTTATTGCTGCAGCCTTTTCTGAGGAGGTTTTGCTTGAGGGCAACAACAGTGAAGTGGTTGAGCTAAGCCCTTCGCAGGCGGTTGTACTGAATGTTTTGCTTTTCAATGAGGCTGCCGTATTGCCAATCGAGGAAGTCGAGCCAGAGATAGCAGTAATAATTCGCACCCAGATGGAGCGCGAGGCAGTTCAGGCTCTTAATGATCAGCTTCTCACCAATATAGAAAATGATGAGTCGGTTGACCAGCTCTTGGCAGACAACGAAATCGAATGGCTGACTGAGGAAGGCACAAGCAGGGGCGCAGTAACTGTTAATCGAGAGATTTTGGCCAAGGTCTTTTCCATGTCTCTAGCCGATTCGGATACGTCTACCTATGACAATCTTACATTGACCAATGACACTGCAGTCATTGTTGAACTGAATAGTATCAATGCTGGCTCTATAGCTACTTTGCCACAGATAGACCGAGAAAATATGGTTAGCGGCATGGTCGCTGATTTAGGTAATAGCGACTTCCAGGCCTACATGAGCAACTTACAAGAGAATGCGGACATCGAGTCAAGCATTCTAGATGAGCAGCCTCTCTGACTTACTAGTTAAAAGCGTTCTTGACGCCGCAGAGTCGTTTTCCAACGAAGCAGCGGCAACGTAAATAGCTTTCAATTCTTAGGCGGCTAGTTCTCTGCAGTCTCTAGATCGTTGAGCGAGCCCATGGCGGTAGTATTGAAGCCGCCATCTACGTAAAGAATCTCGCTACTGATTCCAGAGGCTAGATCAGAGCAGAGAAAACTCGCGGCATTTCCTACTTCGCTGATTGTAACGTTCCTCCTAAGAGGGGTTTGCTGCGCATTGTGCTTAAGCATTTTCCTAAAACTCTTAATGCCTGCAGCGGCGAGGGTCTTTATCGGGCCTGCAGATATAGCATTCACCCTCGTCCCTTCAGGTCCAAGGCTAGCTGCCATATAACGTACGTTTGCTTCTAAGCTAGCTTTTGCTAGACCCATAACATTATAGTTAGGAAGGCTGCGTACTGCTCCCAGATAACTCAGCGTGAGCAGAGAACCATTTCGGCCAGCCATCATGGACTTTCCAGCTTGAGCGAGGGCGACGAAGCTGTAGGAGCTGATTTCGTGCGCCATTAAAAATCCTTCTCGTGTCGTTACATCTACATAGTTTCCGTCGAGCTCGTTGCCCGGAGCGAAAGCTAGACAGTGAACTATGCCATCTAACCCGTCCCAGCTCTTGCCGAGTTCAGCGAATAGGTCTGCAATCTCTTCGTCTTTGCCAACGTCGCATGGGAACACTAAATTTGAGTCCCAGCTTGCCGCAAATTTAAGAACACGTTCCTTGAGTTTCTCATTCTGATAGGTGAATGCGAGTTCGGCGCCTTCGCGATGCATCGCCTCGGCAATGCCAGAGGCGATTGAGAGCTTGCTTGCAACACCAAGAATTAAGTACTTTTTACCTGTGAGATAACCCATGCTTTTATCCTGTTTTAGCTGGCTTTTGTGCTGTTCATTTTACTGCATTTTGTGGTGATTACCCACACTCGATCACTAACTGGTATTTGGCCGAGATTGCGGCAAAGGGTGTGAATTACTTAATGCCATGCATAAAGTGTTTCAATACGGGCGAAATAAACAAGGCAAGCACCCCGATACCGATACTGTAGATACCGGCCGTGTAATAGACATCCATATAGTTGGCAAGTGCCGCCGCGGGGTCTACAACTTCCCCTCCGATAGTGTCGGAACCGGTCATGGCTGCAATAGTGCCAGATATATAATTTCCTCCGGCCATAGCTAGAAACCAGCAGCCCATCATCATGCCAACTACACTTGGTACAGAGAGTTTGGTGGTCATAGAAAGCCCAACCGGGGATATGCACAGCTCAGCCGTGGTATGCAGCAAATACAGCAGAATCAGCCAGATTAGCGCGATCTGGGTAGGGTCAGTCGCAAGGGAGGCGCCATACACCAAGAACAAGAAACCGAGCCCGAGCTGCATAAGTGCTAGGGCAAATTTAGTAGGCGTGCTGGGTTCCCAGCCGCGTCGGTTTAGATAGATCCAGACAATGCTGAAGATCGGCGCTAGGGTAATTATAAAGAAGGCATTAACCGATTGAAACATCGCTGCCGGTAGTTCGAGGCCGAACACGATGCGATCTACGTTTCGATCAGCCATCAGGTTTAGTGAACTGCCTGTCTGTTCCCACAGAGACCAAAAGATAATCTGATAGCTCATTAAGAAGAGGCAGACGAGCATCCTATTTCTATCCATCGGCTCACATTTAGTGAACGCGTAGACAACAACTGTCAGAGTCATGCCTACAAGTGTTGCGCCAACCAGGCCGCCAACTAGCGGGGGTGCCTGCATTAACTGCCAACACACCAAAACGCCGACGAAGGCCAAGATGTAGATAAGAATTTCGCGGCTTATTCCGGGGATAATTTTCTGCTGCAGCGCCACTGGGTCTTTAGGCTTGCCGGCGTCACCAAATAGATGATGACCTTTTATGAATACCACTAACCCAAACAGCATGCCGATACCGGCTGCGCCGAAACCCCAGCTGAAACCTTTATATTGCAATAACAGTCCGCAGATTATCGCGCCTAAAAATGAACCGGCATTGATTCCCATATAGAACAGCGTAAAGGCGCCATCGCGTCTGGGATCTTCGCGTTCGTACATCGAGCCTACGAGCGTAGAGATATTGGCTTTCAAAAAGCCTACACCCATAATGATTAGCCCTAGCGAGAAGTAGAATACCTGAAGATAGAACGGGTCACGCTGAATTAGCGTCTCACCACCCACTATGGTCTCTACCGCTTGAGAGCCTTCGATTGCCATGCCTAGGTGGCCGGCGACGAGTAATAGTGACCCTAGAATGACCGCCTTAACTGGGCCGATATAGCGGTCCGCGACAACTCCTCCAATAACGGGTGTTATATAGACGAGTGAGATATAGGCGGCATAGATGCTTGAGGCAGATTGATCAGAGAAGAGGAAGTGTTGGGTTAAATAGAAGATGAGCAGGGCGCGCATTCCATAATAACTAAAGCGCTCCCACATCTCGGTTAGGAAGCAAATAACTAAGCCGCGCGGATGGCCGAGAAACTCTTTTGGTGCAACGCTGGTGCTTAAGTTATCTGTCATGTCAATTTCCCACTAGTTTCCTAAGCTCACCGGAATAACCTGAAGTTCTTGTCCGGGGAAGATTAATTCGCCTATGTGGAGCTCATTCCACAGCAACAGCTTTTGCAAGTCAATGCCAAAGCGGCTGGCTATCGCGTCCATGCTATCGCCACGACGCACAACATAAAAATCAGGGCTGTCGCTGGCCTGAACTTCGGGCGCTTCATTCTTGTCTTCAAGTGCGTAGGATAAGTTCAATACTTGCCCGGGTTGCAGTAATTCGTCGAGGGGGATCTGGTTCCACGCGGCTATTTCTTTAGAGTGTAGCTGAAAGCGTCTTGCTATGACCCAGAGGTTATCTCCGGATCTCACTCTGTATTCCTTTGGTATCTGAGGAAGTTGGCGTTCTGATCCTCTTGTTATGCGTGGTGCAGAAGCCAGAAGCTCGGGGTCAGTGGTACGCGGAATCAATAGCGACTCACCCGCTGTTATGCGACTCCCAACTAGGGAGTTAAATGTCTGCAGTATATCAACCCGAGTATTTAACTTAGCAGCAATTGCGCCCAGCGTATCACCAGGCTTTATCTCATACCGATCCCAAGTCAGAAGTTCATGTTTATCAATGCCCACTAACGCATTCTCCAGTAATGCCGCGTTTTCGAAGGGGAGAAGCATTTCCTGTGGTTGATCTGGATGAGTGGCCCATTGGAGATAGCCGGGATTTAGCGCGCGTAGTTGCTCATACTCGATCTGGGCTAGCCTTGCAGCTTGAGAGAGATCTATCTGCGAACCAACCCGAACGGAGCGCAGCACCGGCTCGTTGGCAAGCGGCTCTAATTCGATGTTCCATAGTTCGTTGTCAGCGATGATGGCTGCAAGGGCGAGTAGCTTCGGGACATGCGCCTTTGTCTCTCCTGGCAGATTAAGAGTCCAGAAATTTACCTCCTGCTCCTCATTCTTACGAATAGCTCGGCGTAAGTTTCCATTCCCTGTGTTATAGGCGGCGATGGCGAGCAACCAATCTTCGTCGAATTGTTTGTAGAGCTGCTCCATATATTCCAAGGCGGCGTGAGTTGAGGCCAAAGGATCTCTGCGACCATCAAACCACCAGTCTTGTTGTAACCCTAAGCTCGCCCCCGTAGCGCCAATGAATTGCCATAGGCCGACGGCATGCTCTCTCGAATAGGCATTGGGGTTATAGGTACTTTCGACCATTGGCAGTAGCGCAAATTCCATTGGCAGTCCGCGTCGTTCAATTTCTTCTACGATTTCAAATAGAAAAGGTGAGGCCCTTGTCTGTAGCAGGTCGAAATAGCGTTGTTGCGTTGAATAGTTCTGAATGTATCTCGCGACATTTGGATGAGAGTAATGCTCATGAAGTTGAAATCCGCCTCGTATTCTTTCCCATAGATCATCATAGCCGGTATCGGAATCTGCGATCAGCGACGATTCCTTATTCATTCTCTGGGAATTTCCAAGTGAAGCCTTTGGGCTGCGCGCTGGCTCCTGCATTGTGCTAACCGCTCCAGACTCATCTGAGGGTGGCCCCAATTGTTGGGAGTTTTGACAAGCAGCAAGCAGCAGAGGAAGCAGTGCAAATAAGGTGTTTCTAATTAGTGTTCGCAAATCAGATGCCTGAAAAGTAAGTAAGTGAATTTGGTAAAATGCATGTGTTTCAGATGAAGTATTAGCACGAGTCTTTTCAGCCATAAAGTGCGGCGAGTACCCCGGCTTCAATGATGGGATTTCGCCCTAAATATGCCTGTATGCTAGTCTCGGAGTTTATGCTCCTTGCGGCGAAGGAGTAGGCTGGATAGCGCTGATCATAGGGATGGTATTGCACCTAAAACGACATGATAGGCTATTACAAGCCGTAATACCTAGCGAAGGCACGTATGTTGCGGAATATTGCTTAATTTCTCTGCCGATAGTGTTTACACTATATTGCCTCAGAATTGATCAGTGCAGACTCACTCAAGACGTGAAAATGAACCTACTCTCCAAACATGAAACCCGCCGTCGCCTGCTTCGTGGCATGCCTGACTCAGATATGCTCTCAAATCAGGTGGCGCATTGGTTTCAAACTCCGCAGGGCGAGGCTGTTTTTAGAGCCGAGAAGGAGGCGATTCACACTGCTCTTGAGAAGCTTTTCGGTTACCACATACTGCAGCTCGGGTTTAGTGAAGAGCATTCTCTCATTGATCACAGCCCTGTGGGCCACAAGATAATTTTCTCTCCCAGTTTTAGGGCAGGCTCGACTAAAGCTGTAGCGAGTAACGAGGAGTTACCCCTTAGCAGCGATAGCGTTGATGTTGTCGTTATTCATCATGCTCTCGATTTTGCGGCGAATAGTCACCGTGTTTTGAGAGAGGCTACTCGAGTATTACGCCCTGGTGGTCACATGTTTATCGTAGGCTTCAATCCTTATAGTTGTTGGGGATTCTGGAAGCTATTCAAACGGAAGAAGAATATTCCCTGGCGGGGGAAATTTATTTCCAAGGGCCGCGTCAGCGACTGGCTAAAACTGTTAGACCTGCACATCGACTCGATTTCCTACGGTTTGCATTTTATGCCTGTGAAAATATCAAAACTATTAAGCCGTGCAGAGAGCCTAGAAAATTTTGGAAACAAGCTACACAGCCCTTTTGGCGGAGCTTATTTTATTCATTGCATTAAACAATCAATGCCTCTTACACCCGTACTGCCAAAATGGCGAGGGTTACGTGCGCGCCCCTCGGTGATGCCCTCTACGGAAAACGTTCGTGCTAAGATTAAGATCCACTGAAAGCATAACAGTAGTAAACTATTAAGGCGTCCGATATTCCTATGTCACAAGTAGTAGAGATGTATACCGATGGAGCCTGCCGAGGTAATCCTGGGCCAGGCGGATGGGGCGTGTTGCTGCGCTATGATGGAGTGGAGAAAACTCTGCATGGTGGCGAGATCATGAGTACCAACAACAAAATGGAGCTCACGGCAGTGATCAGGGGCCTTCAGGCATTAACCAAGTCTTGCGACGTGGTTATTACCACAGACTCCAAATACGTACTCACCGGAATCACCGAGTGGATTGAAAATTGGAAAAAGCGAAATTGGCGTACCGCCAGCAAGAAGCCCGTACTAAATGTAGAGCTTTGGAAAGAGCTCGATGGTCTTGTGGGCGGACATACAATCGAATGGGTTTGGGTCAAAGGGCATAGCGGTCATGCTGAAAACGAGATCGCTGATCAGTTGGCGAATCAGGGAATAGATGAGTTGAATTAGTTCAATCCTGATAATGAAAAATAACTAGCTACGTAAGTAGTCGATTCATGAAGAGAATATTATGCGTCAAGTAGTACTTGATACCGAAACAACTGGTTTGGATCCTTCTCAGGGCCATCGAGTTATCGAGATAGGCTGCGTGGAGATCGATAATCGCAAACTCACCGGTAAGCATTTTCACTGCTATCTCAACCCTGATCGAGAGATCGATGCAGGGGCCATGGAAGTACACGGCCTTACATCACATTTCCTTGCTGATAAGCCGCGTTTCCATCAGGTCGAATCTGAGTTTCTCGAGTTCATCGACGGGTCGGAATTGGTTATCCACAATGCGCCATTCGACATCGGGTTTCTAGACCACGAGCTGCGTGCGACAAAAACTGATGCGCTTAAGATAGCGAGTTTCTGCGGCGTCCTCGATAGTCTGCTGCTCGCTCGTGAGAAGCATCCTGGGCAGCGTAATAGCCTCGATGCACTCTGTAAGCGTTACGGCGTTGATAATACGCAGAGACAACTTCACGGAGCCTTACTGGACGCGGAAATCTTAGCCGATGTCTATCTGGTAATGACCAGCGGGCAATCCAGTTTGCTGCTAGCCGAAGGTACATTAGAAGGATCTACACGCAGGGCTAAAGCCAAGAAAAACACTGCCCACAGAGAGAAGATTACAGTGATCAAGGCTGGTAGCGATGAGCTGGAGGCTCATCGGCAGCGACTAAACGAGTTAGCTAAAAGCAGCGAGCAAGGATGTCTGTGGCTGGATTTAGAAGGCGAAACACAAGCCTAGTCGTAATCGGCACGAATCATCTTGAACAGCACTCGTAGAAACTATAGTATCTTGCGCCAACTCGCAGTAGATCTCTGCGAATACCCCATAAATACAAACTGTTGCGATTTTCTGAGCAGCGTAGCTCCAGAAATAGTCCCAGCCACCTGTCTATCGAGCATTCATGTCCCACGAAGAACATTTTCTCAGCCCTCAACTGTTAAGCGAATCCGATAGTTTCATATTATTTTACTCATCGCAGATTTTAGTACGTGATGAGGAAGTTCTGTGGAACCTTGAGCAGATAAGAGATCACCTAGATGATTCAACAGACTTAATCCTGCTGCAACAAGATGCCGACACAGCGGTAATTGCTGTAAGCCTGCAACAGGATATATCAGTCGCTCTTCACGCTAAACTCAATTCTCTGCGCAGCCTCTTGTTCTTTTCGGATCAGGAGAAGTTTCTGCTCGCAGGCAGGGCGAGTCAGCTGGTCGATTGGTATAAGAACCACCGATTTTGCGGCACCTGCGGCACTCGGACGATCCATCATGGGAGCGAGCGAACCCTAGTCTGTGACCACTGTTCGCTACATTTCTTTCCGCGTATTAGCCCATGTGTGATTATGCTGGTGACTAAAGGCGATCAGATGCTTCTTGCTCAAAGTTCACGCTTCAAGTCTAACTTCTACAGCTGCTTGGCCGGCTTTATCGAGATTGGGGAGACGCCTGAACAGACAGTGCACAGAGAGGTCAAGGAAGAAGTAAATCTGCAGGTTAAAAATGTCCGTTATATTTCCAGCCAATCTTGGCCATTTCCGTCGCAGTTAATGTTGGGGTTTCTAGCAGAATACGATAGCGGAGAGATTGTCCCGGAGCCTTCCGAAATCGCAGATGCACGGTGGTTCGATATTGATTCATTGCCTAATGTGCCGTCTGAGAAGATAAGTGTTGCTGGTAAGCTAATTGGCACCTTTATTGATGAGGTTGGGAAAAGGTAGGCTTGCTAGGAAGATGGTAATTTTTGAATTCCTTAAGCAATAGAGGCAAAATACACAAATAGCGAGCACCACAGGAGAAATACATTTGGAATATTTGATTCAGTACGGCATGTTTTTGGCAAAGGCGGTGACCATCGTGGTGGCAATTGTCATTGTGATAGGGGTGATTGCTGCTAGCGGAAATCGTCAGCGCAAGACCGGTAGGAAAGGTCAGATCAAGGTTACTCATCTCAATGAGCATTTCGACGACATGAAGGATACCTTGCGCCATTCGGTGCTCGCCAAAGATCAGTTAAAGCAAGTTCACAAAGACGAGAAGAAGCAGGCAAAACTCGAGTCCAAGGAGCAGGCTAAAGCAGATAAAGAGGCGGCGAAAAAGGCTGATGATGTTGCTACACAGGCGGGCGAGTCAGAGCAAAGAAAGAAGCGCGTGTATGTAATCAACTTCACCGGAAATATTTCTGCAGATGAAGTGGCATCTCTACGCGAGGAAATTACAGCCATATTGACGCTGGCGGAACCTCTCGATGAGGTTTTATTGCGCCTAGAAAGCCCGGGAGGCATGGTTCATGCGTATGGACTTGCATCCTCGCAACTGCTGCGTATTAAGAGCAAGCAAATACCTCTTACTATCTGTGTAGACAAAGTTGCAGCTAGCGGCGGCTATATGATGGCTTGCTTAGCCGACCGCTTGATATCCGCACCCTTTGCAATTATTGGCTCAATAGGCGTGTTGGTTCAGTTGCCAAACTTTCATCGTGTGCTGAAGAAGAACGAAGTCGACTACGAAATTATTAGTGCCGGTGAATTTAAGAGAACACTAACCCAGTTTGGAGAAATTACTCAGAAAGGTCGCGACAAGGTTCAGGAAGAAGTAGAAACAATGCACGACATTTTTAAGGCCTGGATCAAAGAGCATCGACCCAGTGTAGAGATCGACAAAATCGCTACTGGCGAAACATGGGTCGGTACTCAGGCTAAAGAGCGTTATATGGTCGACGAGATAAAAACCAGTGACGACTGCATCGTAAGTGCCTGCGAAGAAGCAGATGTCTACGAAGTCGAGTACGAGCTACCTAAATCTTTACAAGATAAGATTGGTGGTGCATTACAGGGTACAGTGGAAAAACTGCTCTCTAACTGGATAGGAAAATCGACGACTACTACGTTTCAGTAACAATAACTCGAGAAAAGCGAACAGGGCTTGATGCCTTGGCGAATAAATCATCAACTAAGGCGGATAGATAATTGCAAGAATTCAAAGCATTGCAGGTTTCAGAAGATAGCGAAGGAAAATACAGCGCGGTCGTAGTTGATCGCAATATTGATGAGTTGCCCGATGGCGACACTCTTATTCAGGTTAATTATTCCTCGCTTAACTTCAAAGACGCCATGTCGTTTAGCGGCAATAAAGCTGTTACACGGCAATACCCGCACACGCCGGGTATAGATGCAGCGGGAACAGTCGTTAGCAGCACTGATGCTGGTCTGAATGCCGGCGACGAGGTGCTGGTCATCGGTTATGACCTTGGCATGAACACTAGCGGCGGCTTTGGGCAAATGATTCGTGTGCCGTCTGAATGGGTCGTCAAGCTGCCATCTGGGCTAAGTCAAAAAGAAAGTATGATTCTAGGTACTGCGGGCTTTACTGCCGCACTGTGTGTTGAGAAGCTCCTACTCAATGGTGCCGAGCCAAAGCAGGGCAAGGTGTTGGTAACTGGCGCGAGTGGTGGTGTTGGCATGATTGCGGTTGCTCTACTGAGCAAGCTTGGCTTTGAAGTGGCTGCGAGCACGGGTAAGGCTGAGGCTCACGATAGGCTTTTAAAACTGGGTGCGTCTGAAGTTGTTGACCGCAACGTGCTTGGAGAAGAAAACACTCGTCCTATGCTAAAAGAAGATTGGGCCGCTGCGGTGGATGTGGTTGGCGGGGATACACTCAGTAACGTAATCAAATCGCTGCGTTATGGTGGCAGTGTAGCCGCCTGTGGCTTGGTGCAGTCTCCTAGTTTTTCTACTACAGTTCTTCCGTTTATTTTACGTGGCGTAAATCTTTTAGGGGTCGATTCGGTGCAACTACCAATCGGAACTAAACGGCGCCTGTGGAATAAGCTGGGAGCAGAATGGAAGCTAGATGAGCTAGAGGACATTTGTACTGATATTGGATTCGCTGAGCTCGATGCGAGCCTGGCGCAGGTGTTAAAAGGTGGTGCAAACGGGCGCTTCGTGCTCGATCTCAATAGCTGATTATCTCAGACTGAATGACTAGTCACTGCGCAGTTTCGGGTTGATTGCGATAGGCGTTGGGCAGAACAGCACTACAATATAAGAAGAAACTAGGAAAGTCAGGATCGCCGCACCTTGAATAGTGAGGGAGGCGATCTCACCTATCACTCCAGACTGCGTTGCTACGAAGGCTATTAGTAGGGAAAATTCACTAATCTGCCCTAACCTCAGGCCGGCATCCCAGGCTAGCCTGTTTTTCTCGCTGAATCTCTTTAATAAATATCGAAATACGATAGGCTTTATTGTAAGGACAGCTAATGCCAATACCACACAGGCGACAAAGATGTCGGGCAGTAGCAAAAGATTAAACTGCGCGCCCAGTGTAAAGAAGAACAGTATTAAGAAAAAATCGCGAAGTGGTTTTAGTCTGTCTGCTATATAAAGTGAGATTGGACTCGTTGCCAAAGCCACACCTGCCACAAACGCACCAATCTCAGCTGAGAGCCCTAGCGCAACTCCAAGTTCTGATAAGCCTAGGCACCAACCAATGGCTAGCAGGAAAATATATTCCTTAAAATGATCGAACCGAGCGATCAGTCGTATCAGGACATACTGTGTAGTGAAATAGGCGAATACCAACAGCACTGGAAAGGCAATTAAGACTCTTAATGCTGTGGACTGTTGTAGGTTTCCGGCGTCTAGGAAGGTGATTAGGAAAATAGCGATGAAATCTTGGAGTAGCAATATACCAACCATTAATTCTCCCATGTGCTTTTGATGTAGAACGGTTGTGGGCAATAGCTTGATGCCAATAATGGTGCTCGAGAAGATTAAACTAAACCCGATAACGAGGCTCTCCGTTTGGCTAAAACCAAATAGAAGGCCCGTAGAATATCCAAGAAGAACGAACACAACAGAGCTTGCGAGTGTGACTAGGAAAGTTTTGCGTAAGGTAGATAAAAGTTTTTTCGGCTGCATATCTAAGCCGAGTAAAAACAGTAAGAAGATAATGCCGAATTCGGCGATGTCGGTCAGCAGGCTAGCATCTGATATATAGGCTAGGCCGTAAGGGCCAAGCAGGGCGCCCACGCAGATATACGTACGAGTAGAGGTTGACGAAAGAACAGGGCAATCGTTGAGAGCACCGCCGCACCGGTGAAAATGAGGAAGAAGGAAAAGAGTAGGGAGTCAGGTTCCATAGTGCAGCTGTCTTGCTAATAGTTCTAGACTATAGCGAGTTAGCGTCGCCTGAACAAGGGAGTGGGTTCCGTGATAGTGGACTGATAGCAAGTCTCGAAGTCTTTAAACGCATCAAGGCAAAGATCTACTTCTTGATCGTGACGAATATCGAAACTGTCAAAGCCGCATTGCGCCATGTAGTAAAGCTGATCGCGCAGCACATCGCCTATAGCTCGGATCTCTCCGGTGTAGGCATATTTTTGCCTTATTTCCCGTGCGTTGGTATAGGAGCGTCCGTCTGTAAACACTGGGAAATTGAGCGCGATCAGCGGGAGAGAGTGTAACTCTCCAGTGATCTGTGCAGGGTTTTCATCAGAGTTTAACCACACTGCAATGTTGCCGTCGTATTCATTCAGCTCTTCTTGGTAAAGCTTCCAGAACTGCAGAGGCGCGATGAAGTTCTTGCCGGGTACAACTTGTAAAATTTCCGGCCCGGTAGATGCTTTCATTACCGTCCAACGGTTGTCTATTACGGCGTTTTTATTAATCAGCTTTGGCATAGACTTTCTCCTTGAATGGATCTATTCCGATTCGGTTGTAGGTTTCGATGAATTTTTCGTCGCCATTGCGCTTCTCTTTGTACACGCCCACGATAGTTTCGACCACATCGGGTATTTCTTCTTGTGCGAAAGAGGGGCCTATTATTTTACCGAGACTAGCGTTGTTCTTCGATGAGCCCCCTAAGGAAACTTGGTAATATTCCTCGCCCTTTTTGTCGACACCGAGAATGCCGATATTGCCGACGTGGTGATGCCCGCAAGCATTCATGCATCCGGAAATATTTAGGTTCATCTCGCCAATATTCGTGAGTTCATCATGGTCATTAAACTTTCGCTGAATCGATTCGGCTATAGGAATGGATTTCGCATTGGCTAGTGCGCAGAAGTCTCCGCCAGGGCAGCAGATAACGTCAGTTAGTAGGCCAAGATTATGGCTCGCCATTGCTCCAGATTCTAACGCTTTCCACAGCTCAAAGAGTTGGTCCTGACGGACGTCAGCCATGACGATATTCTGCTTGTGGCTAATTCGTATTTCGCCGAAGCTATACTGGTCAGATAAGTTGGCTATTTGTTCTAGCTGGCGGTCTGTGATGTCCCCAGGAGCGACACCTGTCTCTTTAAAACAAACAGTCACTATAGAGTAGCCTCTGACCTTGTGTGGTTTTACATTTTGAGAGTGCCAGGCCGCGAACAGTATATTACTCTGTAATTTATCAGTTAGTTGTGGCGGATTATTGCTCAATTCTTGATAATCCGGAGCATCGAAAAACTTCTGGCAGCGATCAATTTCTTCGTCTGTAAGCGTAAGCGAGGAATTTTTAATGAGCGCCCATTCCTCTACTACTTTGTTCTTGAACTCTTCGACACCAGTTTCCTTTACGAGTATTTTGATCCTCGCTTTGTACTTATTGTCGCGGCGCCCCTCGCGGTTATAGACACGAAGTATCGCCTCGAGCGCCGTTAGAAGATGTTTCTTCTCAACGAAATTAAATATTTCTTTGCCTATAACTGGCGTACGACCGAGGCCGCCACCCACGAGAATGCGAAAGCCTATTTCGTCACTTTCTCCTTTGACAATATAGATGCCGATATCATGAACTTGAGTAGCTGCCTGATCGTCGAGAGTACCGCAGACGGCAATCTTAAATTTTCGTGGTAGATAGCCAAATTCAGGGTGGAAGCTCGACCACTGACGGATGATCTCGCAATACGCTCTGCTATCTTCTAGTTCATCTGGTGCTGCGCCTGCAAATTGATCGGTTGTGGTGTTGCGAATACAGTTGCCACTAGTTTGTATGGCATGCATTTCTACGTCTGCGAGATCGGCGAGCAAATCTGGGACATCGGCTAAAGCTGGCCAATTATATTGAATATTCTGGCGAGTAGTGAAATGTGCATAACCCTTGTCGTAGTGATTGGCTATGTAGGCAAGCTTGCGCAGCTGTGTTGAGGACAGCATGCCGTAGGGTACAGCGATGCGCAGCATCGGTGCAAGGCGTTGTACGTAGAGTCCATTCTGGAGGCGTAGGGGTAGGAACTCAGTTTCACTTAGCTTGCCATCAATGTAGCGATTGGTCTGATCGCGAAATTGCGCGACTCGATCCGCTAACATCTGATGGTCATACCCGTCGTATCTGTACATGTTGCTCAATACTCTCTGTTAACTGCTATCTCATTGTTGGTTAGAATGACTTCTAACTGTGAGTCTTATGCAGGTCTCATTCCAAATTCGGAGTGAGTAATTTTGTCATTTCTGCTGTCGGTTTGCCATTTCTATTGGCCAGATCATCCACCTGTTCCTGAGTAATCTTACCTACAGAGAAATACTTTGATTCTGGATGTCCAAAGTAGAAGCCACTAACGCTTGCGGCAGGGCTCATGGCAAAACTTTCGGTCAGCTCGATCTGTGTTTCCTCCTCAGCATTCAGGAGAGAAAAGAGAGTCTCTTTTCCCGAGTGATCGGGGCAAGCTGGGTAGCCAGGTGCCGGACGAATTCCACGGTATTTTTCGCCGATCAGCTCAGTCGCTGACAATTTTTCAGCAGGATCAAAGCCCCAAAATTCTTTCCGTACGCGCTCATGCATGTGCTCAGCAAAGGCTTCGGCCAGACGATCGGCGAGCGCCTTCACCATAATCGCGGTGTAGTCGTCATTCTGTGCCGAGTACTTGGCAGCGAGCTCATCGGCACCAATGCCCGTGGTAACGGCGAATCCGCCTATGTAATCTGTGCCATTTCTTGCTGATTGAGGAGCAATGAAATCAGCCAAGCAGAGGTTGGGTAACTCGACTTCTTTGGGTATCTGTTGCCTGAGGAAATGCAGTTTATTAAGCACGGCGCCGGACTCATCCGTGGCATAGAGCTGAACGTCGTTGTCCTCTATCTTATTGGCCGGCCAGAACCCTATCACAGCCTTTGCTGTCAGTAGTTTCTCGTCAACGATCTTCTTCAAGAGCGCCTTTGCGTCGGTGAACAGGTCGGTGGCAGCCTCACCAACTTTTTGATCATTCAGGATAGCTGGGTATTTTCCTGCGAGACTCCAAGTAATAAAGAATGGTGTCCAGTCTATATAGTCGAGGAGATCCTCAAGGGCATAGTCAGTGAATACCTTTGTGCCTAAGAAGGCAGGCTTAGCCGCTGTATAATTACTCCAGTCAGTAGTGAACGGATTGGCATTTGCCTTCTTATAGGGAAGTAATTTTAGCTTGGTTGATCTATTTGCCACTCGCTCTCGAATGACTTCGTATTCGCTGCGAATTTTGCTCGCATACCCGGGCTTGTTTTTGTTATTGAGTAGGGTGCTAACAACGGACACGCTTCTAGAGGCGTCAGGTACATAGATCGTGCTGTCGTTATTATAATGCTGTTCAATCTTGACCGCGGTATGCGCCTTGGATGTTGTTGCGCCGCCTATCAATAAAGGAATATTAAAATCGAGTCGCTGCATCTCGCCAGCGACATGAATCATCTCGTCCAGCGATGGAGTTATCAGCCCGCTGAGACCAATCACATCGACGTTCTCATCCCTTGCGACCTGAAGAATTTTCTCGCAGGGGACCATGACTCCTAGATCGATCACATCGTAGTTGTTACAGCCGAGCACGACTCCGACAATATTTTTGCCGATGTCGTGTACGTCTCCTTTCACAGTGGCCATTAATATCTTGCCCTTGCTCTGTATTACGCCGCCTTTTTCCGCCTCGATATAGGGCAGTAAATAGGCTACAGCTTGCTTCATTACCCGAGCGCTCTTAACGACCTGCGGTAGAAACATCTTGCCGCTACCGAAAAGATCGCCGACCTCGTCCATGCCTTTCATTAGAGGCCCTTCAATAACCTCTATGGGCTTGTCAGCTTTCTGTCTGGCTTCTTCGGTGTCTTCCTCTATGAATTTTGTAATGCCTTTTACGAGAGCATAGGCTAGGCGTTTTTCAACATCGGCGTCGCGCCACGCAATATCTGCTGCGGTTTTCTTTTGTGAACCTCCGGAGTAGTTTACTGCCACCTCCATCAGGTTTTCGGTACCGTTGTCATGCTTATTGAGGATGACGTCTTCTACTGCTTTTTTTAGGTCGGCCGGGATATCATCATAGACGGTTAGCTGCCCAGCATTGACGATGCCCATTGTGAGGCCGGCCTTTATCGCGTGATAGAGAAAGACGGAGTGAATTGCTTCGCGGACGGTATTATTGCCTCTAAATGAGAACGAGACATTACTCACGCCACCAGAAATCAATGCGCCAGGCAGGTTTTTCTTGATATAGCGGCAAGATTCGATAAAGTCCACAGCATAGTTGTTATGCTCTTCGATGCCCGTCGCCACGGCGAAGATATTAGGGTCGAATATAATGTCTTCGGCGGGGAAATCTAACTTCTGTGTTAGTAGGTCGTAGCTGCGCTTGCAGATTGCATTCTTCTTTTCCAGCGAGTCTGCCTGACCTTTTTCGTCGAACGCCATAACAATAACGGCTGCACCATATTTCAAGCAGAGCTTAGCCTTCTCGAGAAAGTCTTCCTCGCCTTCTTTCAGGCTGATCGAGTTTACGATGGACTTACCCTGAACACATTTAAGTCCAGTCTCGATGATCTCCCACTTGGATGAGTCAATCATTATCGGCACGCGACAGATATCAGGCTCTGAGGCAACGAGCTTCAGAAATTTCTTCATCGCCATTTCGGAATCAAGCATGCCTTCGTCCATGTTGATATCGATGATCTGCGCGCCAGACTCGACCTGTTGCAGGGCGACCTCGAGTGCTTCGTCGTAGTTTTCATCGATAATCAGTCGGGAGAATTTTGCCGAGCCGGTTATGTTGGTGCGCTCGCCCACGTTAACGAACAGAGATGCGGAATCTATATTGAAGGCCTCTAAACCGGCAAGGCGGCATGCAGGCTTAAGCTCAGGAATCGTGCGAGGAGGAATTCCTTCGACTGCCTTGCAGATTGCCTCGATGTGATCTGGGGAGGTGCCACAGCAGCCGCCGACTACGTTTACGAAGCCTCTTTCGGCAAAGTCAGTAATGATTGCGGCCATCTCGCTAGGAGACTGATCGTATTCACCAAATTCATTTGGAAGGCCAGCGTTTGGGTGTGTGGCAACAAAGCAATTGACGAGTGCGGCGGTCTCCTCGATGTGAGGGCGCAGTTGTTCCGCCCCCAAGGCGCAGTTGAAGCCAATAGAAAGAGGGCGGGCATGGGCCACTGAGTTGCAGAATGCGGCGACGGTCTGGCCGGAAAGTGTACGGCCGCTGGCATCGGTAATCGTGCCGGATATCATTATGGGTAGAGTCAGGCCTTGGGTCTCGAAGCATTCGCTGATAGCAAAAATTGCAGCCTTCGCATTCAGCGTATCGAACGCTGTCTCGATCATGATGATATCCGCGCCCCCTTCGATAAGCGCATTAGTGGAGTTACTGTAATCAGCGACTAGCTCATCGAAGCTTATGTTTCTAAAACCAGGATCGCTGACCTTGGGCGAGAGCGATGCGGTCTTACTTGTTGGTCCTAACACGCCGGCTACGAATCGAGGTCGCTCTGGGGTCTTCGCTGTTATCTCATCACATGCGGCTCTAGCGAGCTTGGCGGCTTCGAGATTGAGCTCATAGGCCAGGTCCTCCAGATGATAGTCGGATTGTGAGCTGCGTGTCGAATTGAAGGTATTCGTTTCAACTATATCTGCGCCTGCCAGCAGGTAGGCTAGGTGGATCTGCTTGATCACTTCGGGCTGGGTCAGGCTGAGCAGGTCGTTGTTGCCGGCCAGCTCATGGGGAAAGTCTGCAAAGCGGTCGCTGCGAAATTCTGCGTCTGTCAGTTTGCGTGACTGAATCATGGTCCCCATAGCGCCATCGAGCACCAAAATGCGCTGTTGGAGTAGGCTGCGTAGAAGTGTTTCTGATTCGCTGGTTTTCATGTTGTTGTGCTCAATTTGCTGTTTGCTGGTCGATACAAGATCGCTGCTCCAAAAAGCCGCCAAGTCTAGCAAATATGCAGGCTTAAGGCATCGTGAAAATAACCTAGTAATACACTCGGGTATTCTAATTTCTGATCGATTGGAGTATAATTCCTGCAGCCCCAAACATAAGCGCGAGAAGACATATGGTTACCATCACCGAATCTGCACAAGAATACCTTACTGAATTGCTCGAGAAGCAAGATTGCGAGGGTATATCAGTGCGAATTTTCATTCTGGATGCAGGTACTCCAAAAGCTGAAACCTGCATCTCATTTTGTCGGCCTGGTGAAGAAAAAGAAGACGACGAAGTGAAGCAATATGAAAACTTCAAGACCTTCATCGAATTGGCTAGCATCCCTTTTCTAGAGGAGGCTGTAGTGGACTTCGCTAAGGACTCCATGGGTGGCCAGCTTACGATTAAGGCGCCAAACTCGCGCTTACCTAAGATCTCCGACGATAGCCCAATCGAAGATCGGGTTAATTACATCTTATACAACGAAGTCAATCCTGGATTGGCAGCGCATGGTGGAAATGTGTCTCTCGAAGAGATATTTGAAGAGAATGTCGCTGTTCTTCGCTTTGGTGGAGGCTGTCAGGGCTGCGGAATGGTCGATGTCACGCTCAAAAACGGCGTAGAGAAGACTCTGCTAGAGCAGGTTCCCCAGTTGAAGGAAGTGCGTGACGTTACGGATCACACAGTCAAAGAGAACGCTTACTACTAGCACGCTCGAGTAGATCCAGAGCTAGTTAGGGTAGTGTTTGCGCAGAGCCGAGTAGAGTTTGTCTTCGTACTCGGCATCACTTGGATCTAGGTCTGCCATTACCTCAACTAGATATTCATTGTCCTCGCGGCCATTCCACATTTTCTGATAGCTACCATCCTGATAGCCATGATCCTGTCGGAAGAAGTTGAGCACATTCTTGCCGACATACTGGCAGTACAACTCGGTCCAACCCATTTCGCAATTGCTCATTATTGAGGCGAATACTGACATCTCGATCCTTCGTGCCGCAGAGATTCCAATAAGTAGTTCAATCTGCTCAAGCAGGTCCATTGAACTTAAGGTGTATGATTTTCCGTCGAAATCCACTTGATTTGAATTTTCTATGGCCTTTAGTTGTTCGTTCAGCTTAAGTAGGGCTGCGGTCTCACTTCCTCCCTCATTAAGCAAGATCTGAGAGAGCAAGAAATGCCATATATCGATCAACTCCATCTGCAGTTGCGGAATGTTCTTTTCCTGCTTCTTCCACCATTTCCAGCCATGATGCTCTATGGCTTCAGCGGCCTCGATAACCACGGCGCGCATGTAAGGATAGCGAGCAGCCACCCAATCAGGGTCTACCTTAGCATTCATAGCTGACTGAAGTGACAGCATGGTTCTAGCTTGTTGATCTGACAGCATCGGAGTGGATTCTTAGGTTAAAAGGCCGGGTGTTGGGCTATTCGAAAGTAGTAGCGGTATATGTTCTCTATGAGTTCAGACGCCTTAGATATCTGCGCTTTTTAGCTAGTTCGTGCCGACTGACTGGAGTTTTGCCTGTTTTGCGAGTGTGCTAAGCATTTCCTTGCGACTGCTTAACATATCGTTGTAGGACTTTCTGGCGGCTAGCACCTCAGAATTATCTTTATCTGAAGAATCGAGTTCAGTGAGCCAAGCTTCCAATACTTGAATCTCACTATTGAGTTGAGCGGTGCCTTCTTCGATCAATTTTTGATCAATGCTTACATCGGCTTTATCAACTTGCTTCTGACGCTTATCAATCATGGTTGGTTTCCTAGTATCCCCAACGGCCTCTGGTAGTGAGGCGTATTCTTATCGGCACCCTGATAGCATCGGCCGATTCAATAGGGTCTGTACATCAGCGCTGTTTTTACAGTCTTTTGGAGAGTACAGAGACTTACGCGAGGATGGCATAGTCCAATTTTAGGGTCAAGATACCTTGAATTGATGCAACTAGATCTTCGTTATGGGTTCAAGTCTGCGTGGGTGACAAAGGGTCGGTATTTTGCCGAATAGACCGGTAGGCTGCGAGTAAACAGAGAAAGCAGCTCATTTCGAGCGAAGTAAGCATAAATATTCCGAATATTGTGGCTTTGCTCTTGACTGAGCAGGCCAAGCTTCTTAGAATCCCCCGCTGCTTGAGAGAGCAGCTATGTAAAGTCTTAAGTCCCCTTCGTCTAGTGGCCTAGGACACCGGGTTTTCATCCCGGCAACAGGGGTTCGAAACCCCTAGGGGACGCCATATAAAAGAGCCCGGCTAACGCCGGGCTTTTCTAGTTCTAGAGTATCTGTTTTCGCGCCGACTCATCCGCTTTGTTCAGCGGGCACTTGGTTGCCAATCGATCTAACAATCGACATACTCCTGCTGCACTAGCGCACGCTGTAACGACAACACTTAAAGACTACTTTTGATGACCATAGCAATCTCCATTCAAAACCTGGCTAAAACCTATTCAAACGGTTTCGAGGCGCTCAAGGGTATTTCTCTAGAAGTTGAGGAGGGCGACTTTTTCGCCTTGCTGGGACCCAACGGCGCGGGTAAATCAACGACGATTGGTGTGATCTCAACGCTAGTCAACAAGACATCAGGTTCGGTAGAGGTGTTTGGCAAGAACGTCGATACTCACGTCTACGAGACCAAACTAGACTTTGGGGTCGTTCCCCAGGAAGTGAATTTCAGTCTATTCGAGAAAGTTCGCGATATCGTCATGACACAGGCTGGTTACTACGGGCTGCCGCGAAAGCTAGCTGCCCAGCGTTGCGAGAAATATCTGCGCAAGTTGGGACTATGGGAGAAGCGCGATGAGCGCTCCAGAACTCTCTCCGGTGGTATGAAGAGACGCCTGATGATCGCTAGGGCCCTCGTTCATGAGCCAAGATTACTGATACTTGATGAGCCCACAGCTGGTGTCGACATAGAACTGCGTCGCTCGATGTGGAAATTTCTGGCTGAGATAAATGATAACGGCACTACGATTATATTGACGACGCACTATTTAGAAGAAGCTGAGCAACTCTGTCGCAATATTGCCATTATTGATGAAGGCAAAATAGTTGAGAACACCAGTATGCGTAAGCTGCTAAACGAGCTCGATTCTCAAGTCTATATATTGGAAACAAAGTCGGAGATTCCGTCAGGCTTTGATTTAAAACTAGATAATGCGAATCTCGAAATTGTCGACGAGCATTGCATTGAGGTTACAGTCTCTGGTGGTCTTAGTATCAACGAGGTGTTCTCTGTGTTCAGTAAGGCTGATATAAAAATAGATAGCATGAGAAACAAGACGAATAGGCTCGAGCAACTTTTCTTGTCCAAGCTCGAAAGTAACGACTAGGAAAATACACAGTGTTCTCGAATCATAAATACATAGCTTTTGAAACAATAGTCAGAAGAGAGATACGCCGATTCGCTCGAATTTGGTTGCAGACTCTCGTGCCGCCTGCGATTACGATAGGGCTCTACTTTGTGATTTTTGGCAATTTAGTAGGTAGACGCATAGGTGAGATGGGCGGGTTTCAGTACATGGAGTTTATCGTGCCTGGATTGATCATGATGGCGGTAATACAGAACTCCTACTCTAATGTCGTGTCCTCTTTCTTTAGCCACAAGTTTCAACATAGCATTGAAGAATTATTAGTATCTCCAGTGCCGAATTACATTATTCTCTCTGGTTTTATAGTAGGAGGGATGGCGCGAGGCTTAGCTGTCGGAACAATCGTAACCTTTATCTCTTTGTTCTTTGCTGATCTCGAAATTCAAAATCTACTTATCACGGTTACCGTCGTGCTCTTAACATCCATTGTGTTTGCGCTTGCCGGTTTTATTAACGCGTTATTTGCGAATAGCTTCGATGACATTTCCATTATCCCTACCTTTGTCCTAACGCCCCTTATCTATCTGGGTGGCGTGTTTTATTCGGTAGAATTATTGCCACCTTTTTGGAAGTTCGTCTCTGCTCTGAATCCGATATTTTATATGGTCAACACATTCAGATACGGCATTTTGGGAACTTCGGATGTCGATGTCACTTGGGCGTTCTTTATCCTATGCGTCTTCATTGTCATACTGTTTACTTCTTGTATCTGGTTGCTACGCAGGGGAACTGGACTAAGAACCTAGTAGCCTCGAAATACTATGACAGACAATCCTCTCGGCAGCCATACTGAACACCCCAAAAAGTACCAGCCCGATGTGCTGTACCCAATACCCCGTTGGGCTAGTCGATCGCTATTGGATATCGATAAAAAAATCCGCATGTTTGGTCTCGACCATTGGCAAGCCTATGAGCTTTCCTGGCTGAACAGTTCAGGCAAGCCGCAGGTGGCGATAGGCGAGTTTTATTTCAATTGCGAATCGGAAAACATCGTCGAATCGAAATCGTTGAAGCTCTATCTCAACTCTTTAAATCAAGAACGCTATAAAAACACGGAGACCATGCGCTCTGTTATTGAGCAAGACCTTTCATCGGTAAGTCACTCGGAAGTAAAAGTAACGATACATTCGCTGGACGAAACCCATAACGAGTCAATCGGCGCACGGGCAGGGCGGTGCATAGATCACATCGACGTTGAGCTTATCGCGCAGCAGCCCGATTCCGAATTATTGAATGTTGTCGATGCAGATGCCGACGACGAAGTTCTGTATTCAGATCTGTTTAGATCGAACTGTCCGGTAACTGGCCAGCCAGATTGGGCAAGTATCGAGATACGCTACACAGGTATGAAGATCAGCGAATCGAGTTTGCTGAAGTATTTAATTTCCTTCCGTGAGCACCATAGCTATCACGAGGATTGTGCTGAGCGCATATTCCGCGACATCATGCTTAAATGTAGGCCAAGTGAACTCAGAGTAGGAATGAACTTCCTGCGCCGCGGCGGTCTGGATATCAACGTATACCGAAGCACCGCGCCTGTGACATCTGACTCAGTGAACAGCCGTCTCATTAGACAATAAACGATGAACTTGAATTCAAACAAGCGGTAGGCTAAGGTTACGCCGCTCTCGCAACAGCCAGTATGCGAACAGAACAATGGTGAGATGTCCGAGAGGCCGATGGAGCACGCTTGGAAAGTGTGTAAACAGAAATGTTTCCAGGGTTCGAATCCCTGTCTCACCGCCATAAACAAAAAACCCGACTTCAGTCGGGTTTTTTGTTTATGGCGGTGGGTTGGGTGAGAGCCCTGAGGTTCGACAGGAGGGCAGCTCCGCAGACGGCAAAGCCGCCCCGTAGGGGGTATGAATTTGGCTTAGCCAAATTTAGGATCACAAGCGCGTAGAGCGCAGGACGGCCAAAGGCTGCCCGCAGGGCGAGAGAATTAGCTAAGCTAATAGTCGAGTCAATTCCTCTTCGTGCCTCATTGAGTCCTATAGTATTCCCCTTTGCTCTCAGCCCAACACACAGTACCCATCGAACACCCCCTAAGGTAGTATCCCCAAAGCACATAATTCAATCCCCGGGGGCAGCATGCCAATAACAACACCTCAAAAAATTCTCATCACGTCACTTTTCATCTTAGCGACAATAATGACCCAAGCAGCCGACTGGCCCAGCTACGGTGGTGACAACGGCTCCCAAAAATATTCCCCTCTTGACCTGATTGATGCAAACAATGTCAGCAGCTTAACAACCGCGTGGAGTTGGAGCAGCGTAGATAATGCAACCGTCGCGACTAACGTAGCCAATGATAATGCCCGGGCCACGCCCGCGGGATATAAGGCAACACCCATAGTAGTGGGGGATACGATGTATGTGCCCACGTCCTTCGGTAGAATCGCCGCTTTGGATGCTGTCAGTGGTGCTGAAAAATGGGTTTTTGACACCAGAGCTTGGGAAGCAGGGCAACCTACAAATTTAGGCTATAACACGCGAGGTGTTGCTTACTGGGAAGAAGATGGCGAAGAGCGAATATTTTTCGCGACTAATGACTCCACGCTGTGGTCTATCGATGTTGCATCAGGGGAACCAGATACCAATTTTGGTGATGATGGCAGAATCGATTTGTCTTTGGGCCTGGGTAGAGAAATTGATAAGTCGCAGTATGGTGTAGTTTCACCGCCGTTGGTGACCAATAACAGAGTCGTGGTTAACTCGATTGTTTTAGACGGCGGACGAACCAAGGAGATGCCTCCTGGGCATGTTAGAGCCTTTAATCCTGTTACTGGTGACTTGGAGTGGATGTTCAAGACGATTCCGCAGGCTGGTGAATTTGGTAATAACACTTGGGAGAATGGCTCCGCGGAATATTCTGGCAATACCAATTCGTGGACGATCATGAGTTCCGATGATGAGCTCGGCATCGTTTACATTCCGATTGGCACCCCGACTAATGATTGGTACGGTGGGTTGCGCAAAGGCGACAATCTATTCGCTGAAAGTTTGGTCGCAGTTAGTGCAGAGACCGGCGAGCGACTCTGGCATTTTCAGATGGTGCACCATGGAGTTTGGGACTATGACTTACCTGCAGCGCCAACACTCGTTGATATCACTGTTGATGGCCGACCGATTAAGGCAGTAGCGGCAATATCAAAGCAAGGTTTTACCTATGTATTCGACCGTGTTACTGGCGAGCCAGTATGGCCCATAGAAGAAAGAGCGGTACCTCAAAGTACAGTGCTAGGAGAAGTGCTCTCGGCAACCCAGCCGTTTCCTACCAAGCCTGCTGCATTCGAACCTCAGGGAATATCTGATGAAACCTTGATCGATTTCAGTGCGGAGTTACGTCGAGAAGCGCTACAGAACATCGAAAAATATGACTATGGACCGTTATTTACTCCACCTTCACTGCGTGGAGCGATTCAGTTTCCAGGTTGGGGCGGTGGCGGCGAATGGCATGGAGCGGCATTTGACCCAGATACTGGCTTGTACTATATACCTTCTGCTTCGGTACCTATCGTAGTGCAACTACGAGAATCTCCTCCGGAGCGCTCCGATTTGGATTTCGTTCGAGGAGGACCAAGATCAGTAGCCGGCCCTCAGGGTTTGCCGTTGACTAAACCTCCTTATGGACGCATCACGGCTATCAATCTAAACACAGGCGAGCATGAATGGATGGTTCCCCATGGTGAGGGGATGCGCCAGAAGATAATCGATATGGGTATATTAGATCCCGGTCCAGTCGGCAGCGCGAGCAGGGTAGGTCCCTTGTTGACGAAGACACTATTGTTTATGGCTCAATCTGATGGAGGTCGCAACCTGATAAGGGCTTATAATAAGGCTAGCGGAGAAATCATTCACGAAGTAGAGTTGCCACTGCCTCCACAAGGCACGCCGATGACTTATTCGGTTGCAGGTATACAGTATATTGCAATCGCGGTTGGTGGCGGTGGAGATTCCAGGCTGGTGACTTTGTCTTTGCCATAAACAAAGTCAAAGAGCGAAGCTGGTCAAGCTGAAAACCATAGCGTAGTGAAAATTTTGGCTATTCTTCTTCGGCGTCTAGCGGGCTTAATTTAAGCTGTTGATTTTCTGCTATTCCGGGCTGCATACGCCGTCGTCTATGGTATTATGCGCTCTGGTAACTCTTGTCGGTCCCCACGCAATGATAAGTTATAAACCCCGCCAGGCCCGGAAGGGAGCAACGGTAGTAGCTGACTCATGTGCCGCGGTGTGGCTGGCAAGGGCTGCCTCTAATCACATTCTCACGAGAGTCGATATCTCTGATCTAGGTATGTACACCAGCCAGACTATTGACGAAGAAACCTGATGAGCTATCAAGTCCTAGCCCGCAAATGGCGACCCAGTAACTTCTCTCAAGTAGCTGGACAGGCTCATGTTCTCAAATCCCTTATTAATGCACTAGATAATGAGCGGCTGCATCATGCCTACCTATTTACTGGTACTCGGGGTGTGGGTAAGACCACTCTCGCTCGCATACTTGCGAAGTGTTTAAATTGCGAGGAAGGAATTCGCTCAGTCCCCTGCGAAAAATGCGGCTCTTGCACAGAAATTAATGAGGGTCGATTCATCGATCTTATCGAAGTGGATGCAGCATCCCGCACCAAGGTAGAAGACACACGAGAGCTTCTCGACAACGTGCAATATGCACCAAGCCGAGGTCGCTTCAAGGTTTACCTCATCGATGAGGTGCATATGCTATCCAATCATAGCTTCAATGCACTCTTAAAGACGCTTGAAGAGCCACCTCCTCACGTAAAATTTCTGTTTGCTACAACTGACCCTCAGAAGTTACCGATTACTATCTTGTCGAGATGTTTGCAGTTCAATTTGAAAAATTTGAGCCCACAGCTTATTTCTGAATATCTCGGCTCAGTGTTAGAAAAAGAAGAGTTAGAATTCGAAGAGCCAGCGCTGTGGCAGATTGCTGCAGCTGCATCGGGCAGCATGCGTGATGCCCTCACTCTGGTGGATCAGGCGATCTCCTATTGCGAGGGGAGGGTTGCCACCGATGGTGTCATCGAGATGCTAGGCGTGCCACCGCAGGAGCAAGTGTATGAGTTGTTAAAGGGGATGGCATCGAGATCAGTCTCAACAATTCTCGAACTCATTCGCGATATAGCTGAACAGACACCAGACTATAGTCATACCCTCGATAGTCTGTTATCCACATTACACCGCGTCGCTATTGCGCAGATCGAGCCTAAGGCTGCGGACAACAGTTTTGGCGACATGCCACAGATAGTAGAGCTGGCCTCCTTGATCAGCGCAGAAGATGTGCAACTGTATTATCAAATGGGAATCAAGGGCAGGGAAGATTTACGTCTCTCGGGAGAGGTGCGGACTGCATTCGAAATGTTGCTAATTCGCATGTTGGTATTTTCCCCAAGTTATGTAGAGCCTACAAACCTAGAGCCTATGGTAAGTACGGATTCCTCGATTACTGATGAATCGGGCGGCGCTGGGACAAGCGAGAACGAAAGCGAAAAAAAAAAGAATGAACCCGCCGCAGAAATAGTAGCCCCGGCGCACCTTGAAGAACCTGAATCTGAAAATTTGAGTGAAGAGGAGGCCGAAGTATCCACTGAAGTGCCTACTGATCTGATCGAACAACAGCCTCGTGATACCGTACATGCTAGTGTTGAATTTCCCAGCAAAAGAGTAATCGATGCTAGCCAAGAAAAACGGGAAGCTCCTAATGAGGGAGACAAAAGCGACAAGCCAGACAGCGCAGCCGCACTAGGAGAGATAACGCTAGATTCACTGAGCCCAGAGAGTTGGTTACGTCTCTACCCTCAACTCGAAATAACGGGTATAGCCGCGAACGTTCTTGCCAACTCGGACTTTCAGCGAGCAGGTTCTAACAGCATACACTTCGTCTTGGACCATTCTCAGAGCGCGGTTTTCAGCGAAGAGCTTTTGCCGAAAATTTCTCAAGCCTTGAGCAATTATTTTGCTTTTGAGGTCTCAGTGCAAATTGAGATAGCAGATGCAAAGAACGAAACGCCGGCGATGCGCAGTCAAAGAGTAAAGCAAGAGAAGCATGTTGCGATGGTCAACGATTTCGAGAGTGATGAAAATGTGCAGGAATTGCTGAAGCACTTTTCGGGTACTCTAGCGAAAGAAACTATAGCGCCTCATAAGGATTAGTAACGAACATGACCGATTTGAATGAAATCATGAAGCAAGCCAAACTGATGCAAGAACAGTTTCAGAAGGCTCAAGAAGAGCAGATCAAAACGAGAACAGAAGGTGAATCTGGTGCCGGTTTGGTCAGGGTCACAATGAACGGAAAACATGACGTTGTCGGCGTTAGTCTCGATGATGCATTGATGAACGAGGACAAAGCCGTTATAGAAGACCTGCTTGCGGCGGCTGTAAATGATGCGGTTAGGAAGATCGAAGAGAAGAGTAAAGAATCGCTAAGTGGCATGACCGGCGGAATGAAAATGCCCGATGGCTTTAAGTTTCCTTTCTAGGAGTAGTTGTGAATTCCAGCCCTCTAATTGATCAGCTCATCGAGGCCTTTCGCTGCCTTCCAGGTGTCGGGCCCAAATCGGCGCAGCGAATGACCCTGCACTTATTGGAAAGAAACAGGTCCGGTGGTGAGAAGCTTAGCGCATCTCTTACCGCGGCTATAAACGAAGTGGGGAACTGCATCCATTGCAGAACTCTCACTGAAGAGGATACCTGCCGCATTTGTGCAAGCAGATCGCGCAATCACAAAATATGTTGTGTAGTAGAATCACCTGCAGACATCTTCGCAATAGAGCAATCGGGTTCATTTAGGGGTATCTATTTCGTACTAATGGGGCACCTGTCGCCTATCGACGGTATAGGTCCGGAGCAGCTAGGCATAAGTCAGTTGCTAGACAAAGTAAAAAACAATGATATCGAGGAAGTTATAATCGCCTGCAATCCGAATGTCGAAGGAGATGCTACCGCCTACTATATAGCGGAGCAGTTGAAAAACTCCAGCGTACAGGTTTCTAGAATAGCGCACGGTGTTCCTGTCGGAGGCGAATTGGAATTTGTTGATGGGAGCACACTCACTCATGCCTTTGCAGGACGTAGGTCCATGGAGCAGTCATGAGCGAATCTGTACTTTGCGACGGCATGCCAATCGAATATGTTAGCGATGCGGCTACTCTCAATGCTCTCTGCTTGGAATGGGCTTCTGAAGAATTTCTCGCTGTTGACACAGAGTTCGAGCGAACCAGTACTTTCTATGCGCGCATAGGCTTGCTGCAAATAGCCGATAGCAAGTGCTGCTATCTAGTAGATCCACTATCGATTGATGACTGGTCTGGATTCAAGCAGCTGCTTAGTTCTCCATCAGTCACACTAGTAATGCATTCCTGTAGTGAAGATCTCAGTCTGTTACAAACGTTCTTGGGTTGCTTGCCAGTTTCCCTCTTTGATACGCAGCTCGCTGCTGCCTTCCTAGGAATTGGTTTTAGCATTAGCTATCAAGCTTTGATAGAGCAGTTGCTTGGCATCACGGTTGCCAAAGATGAGACGCGTTCTGATTGGATCAAGCGTCCTTTGACAGAAAAGCAAATCCATTATGCCGCTGCTGATGTCCGCTATCTGCTGCAAGTTCGTGAAATACTCAGCAATCAGATTGAACAAAAAGGCATGACCAACTGGCTGCGCGCGGAAAGTGCACAACAGTTAGTCAACGCGCAAAGGCTTGAGCAAGAATCACAGTGGGAATCTTATTATACGGGTTTTAGCAATGCCTGGCGTCTCGATACCCAGGGTCTTCAGGCCCTGCAACAACTTTGTGTTTGGCGTGAACACAAGGCGCGACAAAGAAACAAACCGCGTAGCTGGATCGTTAAGGACAACGATCTTCTGAATTTGTGTGCCGCCGTTTCCCGCCCGATTAAGGATGACGATTTCACAATAGGAGATGTTAGCAATGCTGAAGATGTTGATGCCCGTTTCCTGTCCCGCAACGCACCTGAGCTGTATCAATTACTTAGTGATTCATCAAGTAGAATCGAAGTGGACCCTGCTCTGTTAAACAGGCCTCTGAGCGCGCCTCTTAGAAAAAAATTGAAGCTGAGTAAGCAGGTAGCTAATACGAAGGCGGAAGATTTAGGCATGTCTGTTGAGCTACTCGGGCGCAAGAAGTTCCTCGTGGAATTGCTCAGAAGTTACGAAAGAGATGGAGAGCTACAATGGTCTGGCGATTTCGCTGGATGGCGGCGCGAACTGCTAGAAGATGAGCTCACCGCTATAATCACTAAGGGTGATTGATGACTACTCCTAACACTGGATTACGACCCAAATTCTGGGAGCTGCCACTTACTGAGTTAAATCCCGAGGAATGGGAGGGGCTTTGTGATGGATGCGGGCGTTGTTGTCTTAAGAAGTTTGTTGACGAGGACAGCGACGAGATTAGCTATACACGGATTGTGTGCCGCTATTTTGATGAGAAAACAAGCCTCTGTGGCTGCTATGAATCAAGGACAGAATTAGTACCCGATTGCCTAGACGTGAGAGAAATGAATCTTCAGACGAGTACATGGATGCCCGATAGTTGTGCCTACAAACTTCGAAGCAAAGGCAAGAAGCTGTTTGATTGGCACCCGTTATTGGCTGGGTCACGCGAGAAAATGGCAGCTGCAGGGATATTGCTCGAAGATAGAGTGATCTCCGAGGAGTATGTGCATCCAGATGGTTTCGAAGAACATATTATTCGATGGGTTAAGGCGTAATGGATTCGATCGGTAATTATTGGTTCTTCTGGACCTTATATCTAGGTGCTGCGGTAATTATTACCGGAATCTTCTGGAGAGTAACCCGCTTCGAGCGCGCGATTTGGGCATCCTATAGCATCCGTGCAGTTGCGATAGCGGTTGTTTTTACTCCGTGGTATAGCAATTCACAGGACAGCGTAATGGCGCCCGCACTTATGGTGGCGGCTCTCGATGCAATGACCGGAGGCATTGAGTCTGCATTTAGGAGTTTCGTGCCTCTTGTTTTGGCAGTGCTACTAGCTCTATTGCTGGCAACTGCAATGTCTTTTTTCAAGAAAAAAATGAACAAAAGATTGTTAAATAACAAAGTAATAGCAGAATCTTCTAATGTAGCTAAGTAGCTTTCTAGAACAAAGAACTTCCCCCCGCGTGAATTTTCTGTTTGAATTTGCGTCCCTTGTGGCAATAGTTCGAAATTTACTAAATTAAAACAACAGCTTAGCAATCAGAGGTTAGTTATGGCTGCTCATTTGATTTCCCTCGTTTTTATTATGCTCGTTATCGGTGCCGCTGGCGGCGTTATCAACTACTATCTCGCTTGGCTCGAAGCAAACGATCGAAAGCGGCTTGCTGTGGCGCTGCATATGTTGGGTGTGCTGATGACTTTTCTGGCGCCTTTTATTCTCTCGATATTTGGCAGTACTTTGATCGTAGATAGCGAGGGTAATCCAGCAAACCTTCTGAACTATGTCGCAATCTGTCTCGCGGTGGCTATCGCCCCCAGATTCTTTTTGGTCAAAGTGTCGAGTAGCATACTCAGCGAGACCCGAGCTAACAGTGACAAGGTCGATTTGCTGCAATACCAGTTAAAACAATTACAAGAGGAGTTACTTCCCCTCATCGATACGGAGACCGAAGATGACAGTTTGACTGACGTGGCGATGGCGAATGAAGCAGATCCCCATGAATTGGATACAACATCCTCTAAGGTACTAAAGACCTTGGGGTGCGGCAGGTTTATCTATCGGTCTCTACCAGATTTATGTCGCAAAGCAGATACTGACGAATCCACTATGACTAAGGCATCGGGCTTTCTTACATTGAAATCCCTTGCCGGGCGAATAGGTGTGCGCTGGTATATCACCGAGCGAGGCAGGAAAATTGTTGAGGTAGGAGCATAGATAGTAAGGGGAGCTGGCTAGATAGGGACTTCGGGTCCTGATCAGGAGGGTTTGCTCACGAAACCATGCATAAAGCAGGATAGTGCGTTATTGCTGGCAGGCTAGATAGGCACCTCGATCGAGGAGCAAGGTCTGGTTTTTCCTGTATTAATAGGGGCCTGGTGTTTACAATACGCGCTGTTAAATTGAGCAGTGGGAAAGATTGATGAATTTTACCGGCACCGATGAATATGTAGCGACAAATGAGTTGCAATTGGCCGTTAACGCGGCAATTGCCCTGCAGAAACCCCTATTGATTAAAGGCGAGCCCGGTACGGGTAAGACGATGTTGGCAGAGCAGGTCGCCAAATCCTTAAACCTGCCTCTTATTCAATGGCATATCAAATCAACTACGAAGGCGCAGCAAGGCCTATATGAATACGATGCGGTCTCCCGATTGCGCGATTCGCAGTTAGGCGATGACAAGGTCCACGATATCGGCAATTACATAGTGCCAGGTAAGCTCTGGGAGTCTTTCGAGTCTGGCGATCAATCAATATTGTTGATCGACGAAATAGACAAAGCTGACATCGAATTTCCAAACGACTTATTGCTGGAACTCGATAAGATGGAATTCTTCGTTTACGAGACAAAGGAACTAATCAAGGCGAAAACGCGGCCTATCGTTATTATTACAAGTAACAACGAGAAAGAACTCCCCGATGCATTTCTTCGTCGCTGCTTCTTCCACTACATAGAATTTCCAGATAGTCAGACGATGGAAAAAATAGTCGATGTACATTACCCGAATCTAAAGAAGGAGTTGCTCTCTCAAGCAATGGATGTATTTTTCGATGTCCGGAAAATACCCGGCTTGAAGAAGAAGCCATCAACGTCCGAGCTGATTGACTGGTTGAAACTGCTAATGGCGGACGATATTCCAGAAGATGTACTGAAGAATCACAGTGCAAAGAACGCTATTCCACCTCTGTATGGCGCATTGCTAAAGAACGAGCAAGATGTGCACTTGTTAGAGAAATTGGCCTTTATGCATAGAGCTAAAAGCTAGTCTCGGATAACCCGATTCTAGACTTGGCAGAGACTTAGTTATGCTGATTAATTTTTTCATGACCCTCAAGAATGAACGGCTCCCCGTTTCTTTCACCGAACTATTCTCACTGCTTGAATGCCTGAAGCAAAATGTGATCTTCGCGAATGTCGAAGACTTCTACTATCTGTCACGCATGTGTTTCGTCAAAGACGAAAAGAACTTCGATAAGTTCGATATTGCCTTCGGTAAGTATTTCGAGAACGTCGATGCTATCAATGATCTTGCGATGTATGAGATACCCGATGACTGGTTGCGTAAGCAAATGGAGTCGATGCTAAGCGATGAAGAAAAAGCCAAGATCGAAGCGTTAGGTGGCTTAGAAAAGCTTATGGAAGAATTTCGTAAGCGAATGGAAGAACAGAAGAAGAGGCATCAGGGCGGTAATAAGTGGATCGGTACCGGTGGCACATCGCCGTTTGGAGCCTATGGCTACAATCCCGAAGGAATTCGAATCGGGCAGGAAGGAGGTCGTAATGGTAGTGCGGCCAAAGTCTGGGACAAGCGTAACTATCGTGACCTCGATGATTCTGTAGAGATCGGGACGAGAAATATCAAGATGGCACTGCGCCGGCTGCGTAAATTCGCGAGGACTGGCGCAGCGGAAGAGTTGGATATAAGCGATACCATATCATCAACTGCGAAAAACGCGGGACTCCTCGATATTAAGATGGTGCCCGAACGTCACAACTCGGTGAAGGTCTTGTTGTTTTTCGATGTGGGTGGTTCGATGGACCCGCACGTTAAGCTATGCGAAGAATTGTTTTCCGCCGCGCGAACAGAATTTAAACATCTTAAGTATTTCTATTTTCATAACTTCATCTACGAATCTGTGTGGTCAAAGAGTATCAGGCGTCACGCCGAGACAACGTCGACGTTTGACATACTTCATAAATATTCCAAAGACTACAAAGTCATATTCGTAGGGGATGCCACTATGGCCCCCTATGAGGTGACTCATGTCGGAGGCAGTATCGAGCATTACAACGGTGAGGCCGGCGCGGTTTGGATAAAGCGACTTACAGATGTATTCGACAATGTAGTGTGGATCAATCCTACGCCTAAGGATTTTTGGGAGCACAGCTACTCAATCGAAGTGATCAGAGAGCTCGTAGAAGATCGCATGTTTCCTCTTTCTGTTAAGGGTCTGGAAGAAGCCATGACCCTACTGACTAAGTAATGCCTATGATTGAGAAGCTTAGCGATGATCTGCGCCCTGAAAAATTTTCAAAACTATCGCAGCTAGTCGACAATTTTTGCAGCGAGCACGCGCAATTGCCCGCGTTCACTTGCTTAGGGAGAACCCTAGATTACGGTGAGGTTGATGAGTTAAGCGACCGCTTCGCGCACTACTTGATTACTCAAACAAATCTGAAGCCTGGCGACAGGATAGCTATCCAGCTGCCCAATATCCTGCAGTTTCCTATCGCCTTCTATGGGGCAACTCGAGCTGGCTTAGTGGTAGTCAATACGAACCCACTGTACACAGCTCAAGAGATGGCACATCAGTTCAAAGATTCAGGTGTTAAAGGCATAGTGATACTGTCTAACTTCTGCGATAAGTTAGAAAAAATATTACCTGGAACCAAAATTGAAACAATCATCGTGACTCAGCTCGGTGATATTCAGAAGCCCTTACAGCGTCTTTTTCTAAATTTCGTCATTAAAACTGTTCGTAGATTGGTGCCCGCTTATTCTCTAAGCAACACTGCAGACTTTCATACTGTCGCTAACACGCCAGTTCCATCATTCGATTACCCTGAAGCCGGACAGGGCGATGATACTGCGCTGATTTTGTATACGGGAGGAACCACGGGTGTTGCAAAGGGTGCCATGCTGAGCCACAATAATTTGATTACCAATATGATGCAGCTTCGATCTCGTTGTCTCGGAGTGATCGGTGACAAGGTTGAAAGCATTCTAGCTCCGCTCCCGCTGTATCATAGCTACGCATTTCTACTGCACTGTCTCACCATGCCTTACTCGGGCAATCACAATATCTTGGTGCCAAACCCTAGAGACACTGCAGGGCTAGTTAAGCTGTTCAAGAAGTGGCCGATCAGCGGGTTTGTAGGCATAAACACCCTGTATCTTGCTCTACTGCGCCACAAAGATTTTCCTAGCATCGATTTTAGTTCCCTGAAGTTTTGCGGCGCCGGTGGTATGGCTATGACTACGTCTGTCAGTGAAGAGTGGGCTAAGGCTACGGATAGCCCAATCTATGAAGGTTACGGCTTAACGGAGTGTTCTCCAGTTGTAGCCGTTAATATCCCAGGCAAGGAGCGCGCTGGCACCGTAGGGCCTGTAGTGCCCGAGACGGAAACAAAAGTCGTGAATGATGATGGTATTGAGGTTGCAACAGGCGAGCGCGGCGAGCTTTGGATTCGGGGGCCACAAGTAATGAAGGGCTATTGGGAGGCGACGGAAGAGTCGGCTGAAGCGTTAACTAGTGACGGCTGGTTCAAGACAGGCGACTATGTGGAAATCAGTGATGATGGCTATATCTCGATCGTCGATCGAAAGAAGGACATGATCCTTGTCTCTGGTTTCAATGTGTTTCCTAACGAAATCGAAGATTGGGTCAATCGGCACCCAGGGGTATTAGAGTGCGCCGCAATCGGAGTTCCATCAGAAAAAACGGGTGAGTCAATCAAGCTTTTCATTGTGCCGAGTCAAAAAGATCTCGATATTGAATCTGTGCGTGCACACTGTAAGGAAGGGCTGACGGCTTACAAGATGCCTAGAGAATACGTCCTAATCGAAGACATTCCTAAATCATTAATTGGGAAAATTCTACATAGAGAATTGCGTGACAAGGCCTAGCCGACACGTATCTCTAGTAGCGCAGCAACCTCTAGTATAAATCCGAAAACGGAATAACCGTGTTAGATTCCTTGAAGCAGAAGCTCGATACTTGTCAGCTCGCAGATGTTTTTCGTTTGGAGAATACGCTGAACAAGATTCAGCGTGGCAATTTGTCCCAGAAGGATCTGGCATCGTCGCTAGCCGCCGCGGCGGCGGCGATCGAGAAATCTCAACGCGCCTGTGAATTAAGACGCGCAGCTATTCCGGTAAAAATTGACTATCCAGAAAACCTCCCGGTTAGTGCCCGAGCAAAAGAAATCACCGAATTACTTCGCGAACATCAAGTGCTCATCGTCGCTGGCGACACCGGCTCTGGTAAGACCACTCAATTACCTAAGGTCTGTCTCGATGCTGGATTTGGGGTGCGCGGCCTAATTGGTCACACTCAGCCTAGACGCTTAGCGGCATTATCGGTTGCAAATCGAATCGCTGATGAGCTCGGTGTAGAGATAGGTGGCGGTGTCGGTTCGCAAATACGCTTCAAAGATAATACAAGTGAGCGCAGCTTCCTGAAATTAATGACGGACGGCATCTTGCTCGCTGAGATTCAGCAAGACAAGTTCCTGAATAAATATGAAGTGCTAATTATCGATGAGGCGCATGAGCGCTCACTTAATATCGATTTTCTGCTGGGCTACCTTAAGCAGTTGTTACAAAAGCGCAAGAACCTCAAGTTGATTGTCACATCAGCAACAATCGATGTAGAGAAATTTTCCAAGCATTTTGACAATGCGCCAATTGTAGCGGTTTCTGGAAGAAACTATCCTGTAGAGACTCGGTATGCACCTCTCGCGGAGGCCTCGGGAGAGCTGATAGACGACGATCTACAAATTGATAGCATTATCAGAGCCGTCGAAGATATTGCCAAGAATGACAAGCAAAAGGGTTCGTCCAGCGGAGATATACTGGTGTTTCTCAGTAGCGAACGAGAGATACGGGCAACCGCGACCAAGCTGCGCAAGCAGGAATATCGAGACGTAGACATCCTGCCTCTATATGGAAGGCTGCGCTATTCGGAGCAGATAAAAATATTCAAACCGGGCCGAGGCAGAAAGATTGTCTTGGCCACAAATGTTGCCGAAACATCGATTACAGTTCCCGGCATCAACTATGTAATCGATACAGGTCTTGCGCGAATAAGCCGTTACAGTTTGCAGAGCAAGGTGCAACGGTTGCCTATCGAGGCTATATCTCAAGCGAGCGCGAATCAGAGGAAGGGGCGTTGTGGTCGCATGGCCGACGGTGTTTGTATTCGTCTATATGCGGAAAATGATTTTGAATCGAGGCCGGAATTCACTGATCCGGAAATCATGCGAACGAATCTGGCTTCCGTTATATTGCGCATGAAACACCTGCGCCTTGGAGAAATTGAGCAATTTCCTTTTCTTGATGCCCCCGAACCGAGAGCTATTAACGAAGGAATAAAATTACTCATAGAACTAGATGCCCTAAGTCATTCACGTCGCTTGACTGATAGTGGTCGCAAGATGGCAGTCTTGCCTGTAGATCCCAGATACGCGCGAATGTTAATTACTGCGAGCGCACAAAATTGCCTGCGCGAAATGCAGATCGTAGTTAGTGCGCTGGGCATTCAAGACCCAAGAGAGATATCTAGCGATAACAGACAGCAGGCTAAACAGCAGCTAGCTGAATTTGATCATGAAGATTCCGATTTTCTAAGTTTGGTAAAGTTATGGGAAGACTTTGAGAAGAAGAGACAGGACCTGAATCAGGGCCAACTGCGTAAGCACTGCAAGAAATACTTTCTCTCTTATATGCGCATGCGTGAATGGCGTGAGGTTCATCATCAATTGCTTCTCTCCTGCCAGAAACTCGGTCTTCGTATGAACCGTGAGGTTGGTGATTATGAGGCGATTCATAAAAGCCTGATCAGTGGCTCCTTAAACCAGATAGCGAAGCGATTAGATGGGCGGAGTTTTCGCGGTAATAGGAATAAGACCTTCTCCTTGTTCTCGACATCTGTCTTGGCCAACAAAGGCGCGAAGTGGATAGTTAGCGGCGAGCAGATTGAGACGTCGCAAACTTTTGCAACACAAGCAGCCAAGATTCAGCCTGAGTGGATTGAGGAGATGGCCTTGCATCTCGTGAAACGCGAGTATTTTGAGCCGCACTGGAGCAAGAAACGCCAGCAGGTAATGGCCTATGAGAAAGTGCAGCTTTACGGGTTAGTGATCATTGAGAAGGCGCTACTAAGTTATAGCAAAATTGATCCTAAGACTTCCAGAACACTCTTCATTCAAGAGGGATTGATTGCTGGGGAAGTTACTACCGATTTAAAGGTTTATCACCGGAATCGCGAATTCTTAGCCTCCCTTGCAAAGCAAGAAGAAAAAATGCGCAGGCCAGACGTGCTAGTGGCTGAACGAGATGTTGCAGCGTTCTATGAACAGCGCCTGCCAGAGACTGTGTGCTCCACTCGCGACTTAGCGGCTTGGGTTCGTAAACAAGGTGAGTCTGCCGAAAAATCTCTCTTGATGACGGTTGATAACCTGATCGACTCAGATGCCGCGATGGATGCATTGCATTCTTTTCCGGATGCGGCGGCGGTGCACAAGAATAATCTGCGACTGGACTATGTTTTTGAGCCTGGAAGCGTAGCGGATGGGGCTACCTTGGAAGTACCTGTAGAGATGGTTAGCCAATTACAGCAAGCCGACCTAGACTGGGCCGTGCCCGGCAATTTGGCTGAAAAATGTACAGCGCTGATTAAGGGTTTACCGAAATCCCGTCGTAAGAACTTTATACCTGTGAATGCGTTTGTTGCCCAGGCTTGTCAACAGATGTCGAATAAGGACGGGGATCTAATTACTTCCCTGCTAGCGCAAATTCGCAATCTAAAGGGCCTAGAGCTAGATAGAGCGGAGTTCGAACAGATTCAGCTGCCTGCGCATCTGAACACCAAAATTCGCGTATTGAAGGGCTCAGAGAAAGAAATAGCATTTGCTGGCAGTATTAAGGAGGTCAGGGAGCAGCTCCAGCAACAAGGTTTACTGGAAAACGGTGAAAATAGCCTTATCCATGGTGATGCTAGTCACAATTCCAATGAAGATTCTGGCTATAATCATCCCTTAGAAGCAACGGGAGCCAAAGATTGGGACTTTAAGGATTTACCAGAGCAAATAGAAATAGGCGAATCCCTAAAGCTAATACGATTTCCTGCTCTTGTCGACGAGGGCGAAACTGTAGGGGTGTGTCTGTTTTCCGACAAATTTCTCGCTCAGCAGAAGCACAAGCAAGGCTTAGTAAAGCTGTATCAGTTGAGGAGTATTCAGCAGCGTAATCAGCTGAAGAAGAAATTTGTCAGACTAGCCGATACACTGGTGCTGAAAGCGCCTTTTGCGTTGGGTCAGTTAGCACTAGATGCGACGTGGATTAGTTATATCGCGGCTTTCGATCTTGATGGTTCGATGCCGCGTAGCAAGCTCGAATTCGAACAGCGATTAAACTCCGGTAAGTCTAAAGTTCTTAGTATCGCTGAAAAAATAGAAACGCTTTTTGTTCAAGTAATGAATGAGCACTACGAGATAGGTCGCGTCGTGTCGGATTTAAAGAAGGGCGCTCTGACCTACGTCGCTGAGGATGTAGAGAATCAGCTTGCAGGCCTGCTTCATGAAGGTTTTCTTTCTGAAACCGGTCTAGTGTGGTTCGCTCAGTATCCTCGTTACTTGAAGGCAGTATCAATGCGCTTGAAGAAGGTCCCTCATATGGCTGTCTCTTATACACATCTGACGCTGCCGACGAATAGAGAGGTG
>OJIK01000036.1_pt1 | contig 49574 bp, 35 predicted proteins | sample 1595571 | NCBI WGS metagenome assembly OJIK01 (sample SAMN05416791, study PRJEB24817) | seawater metagenome | isolation source: Sea water | place: Canada:Atlantic | collected 2013-11 | reverse complement strand
CGAGATCAGCCTCGGTCTCGTGGGCTCGGAGATGTGTATAAGAGACAGGTAGTAATCTGTATTGTTAGAACCGCTCATGGTGCCTAAGCTTCCGCCGGCATAAAGATTCCAAACTGGATTTAACGCATACGAGACTTGACCTTGTAAGTTCCATGCGAAACGGTCGAATTCAGTGTAAAAACTTCTGAAATCCCTTATGGGGATAAGCACAAGGTTGGCATCACTAAGTGGCTGATATAAATCGAAGTTATTACCCAGCGAGGCCTGAATAGAAAAACGATCAGAGGTATATCTATTCGATTCTGAATTATTACTTTGACCAAAAGCATTGTGGCCATAAACTACTAAAAATGCAAATATTAACTTTCTCATTGTTCAGGTCTATTAGTCTTGGATTAGGATTCTAGTGTTTCTGACAATGCCATTACTGTTAACCAGCCTTAGCAAATAAACTCCAGAAGCAAATTCGCTAACATCTAAGCGAATCAATTCATTACCACTAACACTTTTATTGATTATCTGCTCTCCCGTCAAAGTATAGAGTGAAATATCAAGATTCATTTGGACTCCATGTAGATCAATAGTCAATAATCCACGCGTTGGATTCGGGTAAATTTCCAAATCACTAAAGTCAAATTCTTCTGTTGAAACAACGCCTGCGAAGTACGGGTCCGAGATATTAGCACACCCTCCATCGTTCCAAACTCTAACCTTATAAATACCTCCCGCTGTTGCTTGGAACGTCTGAGAATCACCGTTTGGATTAATAGGATTGCCATTGAATAACCACTGATATTTAGAATACGGCTGATGTGTGCTCAAATGCGTAGAGGTAATTCTCACTATACGTGGTTTAACTGGCCCTACACTCACAGACATACCGAAGTTTCCGTAAATCGTACAGTTTAAACTATCTATATACTGATAGGTTACATTATGAAGTCCTGCACCAGAGGTTGTTGGACTGAACATATTATTGAAAACATACGTACCTGTAAAAGTGAAGTTGGAATCTCCACCGGTAAGATCAAAATCGGAATCCGTATCACAAGTATAGCCATATGACGGCAAAGCGGGTGTGATGGATGGTAGCACTGTAATATCAAATGAATACGTCGCAGTGTTCCCGCTCATATCCGTCGCTAGGTATGTATTCGTTGTTGTACCCGTAGGGAATTGATTTCCTGAATTACCCCCTGCAGTCATTACCACAGACTGTATTCCACAATTATCAGCAAACGTTGGTGATGTAAAGGAGTGAATTGAATTACATGGGCCAAGAATAGTATCACTTGGGCCAAGAATCAAATAAGGAAGCTGATCATCAACCACTGTAACATTAAAACTTTCTGTAGTTTGGTTTCCATTGCCGTCCAGAGCATAGCATGTAATTGCGTTCACACCCACTGTGAACCCTATCCCTGTGGAGGGTACAAAGTAAATGGTGTCTATAGCACAGTTATCTGTAGCGGTCACCTCAGGATAAATGAAGTCAGTGATACACAACGCGCTATCTGCAAAGACCGTAGTATCTGAAATTGGCATTATGGTTGGCGCAATAACATCAGCAATGGTTATAATAAGATCATAAGTGATAAAATTACCCTGAATATCGGTTGCCGTAAATACTACGGTATCTGCTCCAGTGAAGAAGTGTCCAGAGGAGTAGTTAGAGGTTATCGTTACTAAACCACAGTAATCCAATGCCGTTGGAGGTAACCATGAGACATTCGACCCACACGTTGTTAATGATGGGATGTTCTGAGTCACAAATGGATAGTTTATCCAGAATGGCTTCAGCGTATCACTTACAAAAACAAACAAACTGTCCGAAGTAGAATTCCCTGATAAGTCTGAGGCAATGGTCACCACTTTCGTTATGCCTGAACTAAACGTGTTCCCACTATTGTAATTCGAGGTCAGGTTAACTGCTGAACAGTTGTCAGAAACAATGCTTGACCACGTCGCGACGGCCTGACATGCTGTAGATGTATATAATACGATCGTATCAGCACTTAGTGAGAAGTCTGGTGCCAACGTATCTAGTACCACTACTTGGATGACTTGAGTCCCTATATTGGAACTACTATCCACGGCACTAGCTAAAACAGCATTGGTGCCAACGTCCAAACAACTGTAGATTTCCTTAGATAAGTATGTAGTATCTATTCCACAATTGTCAGTGGTACCATTATCTACATCCGAATAGTTCAATGCTGCACTACCCAAGGTATCCAAATATATCGTTGCATTTGAGATCGACATGATCGGCAACTGGAGATCAGCTACGGTCACTTTCGACCATGCGGTATCGCTATTTCCTGAACCATCAATACCGGTCAGTACTACCCAATGATCACCTAAATCTGAACAGTTGTAACCAGACACCGTAATGTAAAGGCTGTCTAATCCCGTATTATCTGAACTATTATCATCGATCGTCGCCACAGTGATTGTCGCTGTGCCATTACCGTTTAGCGGTAACACTACGTCATTTACGTTCACATCAGGTCCTAGCTTATCTACAACGTAAATATCTGTATTGGTTACCGTAAGATTATTATGAATGTCTTTAACTGTAACCGTCAAGGTGTTTTGTCCTAGGTCGGTTACAGAATAGTTTAGTTGGGAATACACTACGGTGTTTATACCACAGTTATCACGGATGTAGACAATCACCGCAGTGGTATCAAGACTACCTAATCCTAGGTTATTAAGCTCAACAGTATCAGATAATAGCGCAATACCAGGTGCTAAGGTATCCATTACTGTAACCTGCATCAGCTGGGATCCAGAATTAGAGCTGCTGTCTACCGCTGTAGCAATTATAGGGTTGGTCCCCACATCCGAGCAGGTAAACAACCCTTTAGAAAGATATGCGGTGTCGATTCCACAGTTATCTGTAGTCCCGTTATCCACCTCAGCAAAAGTCAATGACGCTGAACCAGTCGAATCTAAATAGAGTATCGAATTTGATACTGATAACGCTGGGATCAACTGATCAACAACGGTCACCTTCGACCAGGCAGTATCGCTGTTTCCTGAAGCATCAAGACCAGTCAGAATGACCCAATGATCACCTAGATCTACACAGCTAAAGCTAGATGTGCTAATATACAAGCTGTCCAATCCAATGTTATCTGAGCTATTGTTGTCAATGTCTGTTACGTCGATTACAGCAAGGCCCGTATTACCCAGAGGTAAAATGACGTTTTTAGCCTTCATATTAGGCCCTAGCCTATCAATCACCCAGATATCTGTTAATTCCGCTGATTGGTTGTTGTTAACATCGGTCACAGCAACGGTGATGGTGTTTAAACCAAGGTTAGAGGACGTAAAATCAAGATCTGAGAAAACAATGGTATTTATACCACAGTTATCGCGGATATAATCAATGACTGCCGTTGTGTCCATCGCACCTTGACCAGTGCTGCTTAACTCGACAGTGTCTGTAAATAGGGCAATCTCCGGCTTAGTAGAATCCTTAACATTGATGATGAAATTGATTGACGAGATATTGCCTGATTCATCTGTAGCACTAACCGCACTCAGGTGCGCTCCAACATCATTGCAATCAAAGACTTTTGGAGTGAAGTTAAATTGTGCCTGACAGTTGTCGTTAAAAGCACCCGCAACGATCGTTGAATCAAACACCGCTGAGCCATAATTGTCCAGATATAATTTTACATCGTTGGCCTGACCCCAAGGAGCAATATTATCCACTACTGTTACTAGGACGGTATCGTAGGCCACATTACCATTATTATCCGTCGCCGTAAAGACCACAGTGTTCACTCCCAAATCACTACAATCGAAGGTGGTTTTTGACAAATTCATAGAGAAATCATTGGAATCTGTCGTTCCAATATTTACATCTGCAATGGTTAACAATGCTCCCCCCAAGCTATCAAGAGGTATAGTGACCGGTTGAACCAGGATCGTTGGTGCATTGGTATCAAGAACTCCGCTGGCAAAACCGAACAAATACGCTATTGAAGTGGTATCTTTTTTACATGCGTTAGCCTCTTGTGTTCCATTGGTTAAGAATAATAGTTGGAAATCACGCTTATACCTCAACGTAGTGTCATGTTGTGGCTGGAAAACTATAGCAATGGAATCTGTTGTTCCTCCTTGTAAAATTATCGGGAAGCTTTGTTGTGCCGAAAAACTCAAATCGTTGGAGTCTAACCCTGATATCAAAACTGTATCTATTCGAAGCGAAGAGAGGAAAGAAGAATTTGAGTTTGTAACCGGAAGGTAATAGGTTATACTCTCAGACGGAGAGTTTTCAAAAGTAAGGAGTGTATCCGAAGCAATGGCAAAAGTGGTATCTCCATAAGAGGTTTCACACTTCAAAGCATATTGTGGAATAGTTTTTGGCCAAAGCGAAGTCCCTGGATATGAAGAATAAATGAGCGTGCCATCTGTTTCGGTGATATCGTAACTACATTCAGACATATAGCTATAACCTCCTTCGAAAGTGAAGGTTATAACTTCACCGGTATCCACAGATAGGGGAATTGACAGAACACTACCGCTGCTAGAGAATGATACGTTTTTCCCCTCAAAACTATAGCCATCGACGGATGACGAGACACCAACACTGTTTCCATGCCAACTATCTCCGCCATCATCTTTAAGCTTTAATATATAGTTTCCACAAAGATCGGAAATACCTTGACTTGTGACAGGGTCAAATAAAACACTACTCGATAGAGCTCTAGCTAAATTATATTTCTGATTAGTTGTTGTTGAATATCTTTGTAAGTCTCCAGTGGAGGATCCATTAACATAAACAGTCATATAAGCCGAACCCGAACCGTTACAAGGCATATTCCAGACAGGTGTTGTAAACTTCCATTTATGTCCATCTAAATGAACAAGAGGTTCACCTTGACTATCGGTATCATTTATGCTGTAATTAACCCCTTTCCAAGCAAACCAAATAGTGTCTTTATCTTCACCCATGTTGCCTCCCCATATACCTTCGAAGACGAATTGGTCAGAATTGTAATCTCCATTTAAATTCGAGTTTGATATCATTACAGGTTTAAGCAATTTTCCTTGTGTGAATTCTTGCAATGTCCCATAGGTTTGAGCTCCAGCATCAACCCAAGAAAGGTTGGTATCAACTTGGTCATCAAACCCACCATAATCAAATCCATTCATTGCGGTGTCGGACGTAAACAGGATCATACTCATATCGGCACCAAACGATATTGGATCTGATACTCGTTCACCGTGAGGCCAATATGGCCAGTTGCCGTTTAACGCCTTAGATTGAGTTAGTGACACCTGACTCCCATAAATCAAAATGTTGGAGTAATTAAGCCAAGTATCATTATAAGTATACGGCATGTATAGTTGGCGGATATAATTATAACCACTTGACGTAAAGCCGGAATTCTGGTACATTGGCCTCAATTCATAACCTGTCGATTTAATCGGGTAAGGCATGTTAATTTCGTATTCATAATTACCGTATTCTCCTGGAGCAATATCATAAAACAGACTGTCTAAGAGCTCGTTAGTAACCTTGTCGTAAATTCCCCATACGACTCCATTAAACCTTTGACTATTATAATTACCGTAAAGAAGACTCATTTTCGGTAATAATGATCTTGCTCTATTAAAAGCAGACTCATCAAACCCTACTTCTAACCAAGAATCTACTTGACCATTTTGATCTAAATCAGTGCCGGCAGAATACGATTTAATCACAAAATCGTTAGTTTTGTCAAACGTATAGTACGGAATAGGATTTATATCCAATAACTCAGGGCTAGACTCATGGATTGCATTTATAGGGTTGTTTTTTTCGTGAAGGGTAAGGCTGAAATCGCTCAGATTAACCTTTAAGTATGTATCAATATCATCAACAGTGTTTGTTGCCGAATTTGATTCTTTGTTAATACCTATCCACATCCAGTTTTCAGCTATTGAACTATCTCCTAATCTGGATCTGAAATAATAGTGATGGCTAAGTGTTTTTTCTATTTCATCGAAAATGAATTCTTCTGATGCTTGGAACACGGCATTCGAATCATTACCCACTAAATCTATCGTGCTTGTCATCCCCGTTTGATCATCATAGGGATCCCATATATTACCCTTGAGTAGATCAACCCAATTATCGGTTAATGATATAACTAACGTATCACTCGATGTAAGGGTGTTTTTATATTCAAATTCCTTTTTAATCGCACAAAACTCTGTACCTCCATTATTAGTATAATAATATGTTAGTGTATCATTGTATCCCGCAACTGTATCTGGTGAAATTGCTGGTACTATAGCCCTCCTGTTACTACCAGAATTATAAAGCGTATCTGCAGGTATATCATTAAAGGTTACACTATCCGTGGTCAGGCCGCTGTTAATTACGTATGACCTCCAATAAGCAGAGTAACCAGGGAAACTGATATCAGTGAAATCCCCGGCGTTTAAGGAGCTAGGGCTTAGGCTAAGTGTCGGTGTGTTTATATATGCGTGATACAGCTGGTTAGAAGCGGTACGGTTTTTACAACCTAGCTCATCAGTCACTTCAGCCTGATAGGCATGCCTTTGAAAATAAAGAATAGAACTAAAAGGAGTATTTATATACGGAACGCTAAGTGTGTCGCTATTCCCAATGCTTAGGCTGTCATAGCCTACTATTTTAGCTGGTACACCCTGGTTGAAATAAGTGCCGACAACATATTCAACACTATAGATCAATGTATCAGAATTAGTACTAAGGAAACTGAATTCCAATGAGTCCCCGTGTGGACAGGTGTTATCATGATAAGTATAACCTGAATTAATGCTAATAATCTCTTTAGGAATAGGCGTCCAGGTATTATTAAGATCTATATACACATCATCTGGTAGTCGACACGCAAGGGTATTATCAAAGACGTTGAGAAAGTAGAATCGCAAAGAATCTGTAGAAACTATTCCATCATAAGGCGATTGAAAGGTTGTGGTATTTAGGGGTTTGGGCGCCAACAACAGATACATCGTGTCTAGAGGGGTTAAATAACTAGCAATCAGCACAGATGTCCCGGGGTAGTATCCAGTGCTACTCCAATTGCCCGAAGCTATGAGAGTCTGGCTAACTTTATATTGATAATTCGCTGGGATCGTAACCTTGATATCGGCGTTTTCATTGTAAACTCCATTACCCGTGGAATAGATTTTATAGATATTGGTATCGCCATATAGATTGGAACAGTGAGAACCGGTAGAGTCTCCTTTAATTTGCGTTACTTCAAGAACAGCAGGCTCTCGTGCAACACTGTTTATTTGGAATTCAATTCCATCATCGAAAAAGCTAACTAAATCTGGAATAGAGTCTCCATTAAAATCAGCAGCGAATGTGTGCCTAAAGCTGGGATTATAATCACCAGTTAAGGCCCTTCGCGTCCTGTTTATTGTAATGTTAGTTCCAAAATCAGAGGAACTAAGACTTAGACTACTTGCTTTCCTGTTTTCTAATATATAATGATCAGATGTACCTGCGCTCGAACCATAATTTAGCGCAGAAGTTATCAAATCCATTTTGCCATCCCAATTGATATCGGCTAAACTTATATGGTAATTTCGTACTGGGCTGCTCCCGCTGGTATGCCGTATTTTAAGTAAATTAAAATGGCTTGAGGTTAATGGGCCAGAACCCGGATAGTCGTTTACAAAGCAATAAATACTATCCCCCGCTACCATCTGTAATGGACTCGATACTAAATCAGATATTCCGTCACCATCAATGTCTCCGACCGCTAAAAAACCTAGGTGTTTATTGGAACTTAGGTGAACAGAAGTCCATCCAGTAGTTGAGCCCACGCTATTCATAAACAAATGAATACCATCTGAATGGGTGGCCGCGATATCATATTTTCCGTTAGCGTCAAAGTCACCCACTTCAATATGCTCTGGAGTTACATCCGTGCCTGATACGTTGGTGATTGCCAAAAGCGTAGTATCTGTTCGATCCAATGAAAATGAATTGGTGCTTCCTCCTGTGGTGGAGTTTTCATAGATAACTATAGTGTCCATATCGGATCGAAGACCGATAACATCTTCCATACCATCACCTGATACATCAATGGTTTTCACCATATCTAGGTTAGGTAAGCATAAATCAAAACTCGTTTTGAAAATGTATTGTGACGTGGTGTAGTCGTTGATAAGAACTGTAACCGTATTATCGCCACCAGCTCCTGATTTAGCGTTGGTGACTATCAAATCTTGCTTCCCGTCGGAATTTGCGTCAAAAATCGAGACGTTTTCTGCATTTTCCACTACCTGTCGTTCGACTCTAACCAGATTGGTGGAGCTGAACGCATTGCTTCCTGTGTTGTTGTTTTTCCAGATGTAGAGCAAAGATCCTGTTATGCCACTGACGTTTTCCTGAATCTTAATAAAATCTAGGTCACCGTCTTTATCAAAATCGGAGAATGTCCCAGAAGAAAACACTTGATCATTCCTCTTAGAAATTGCTGTGACATACGTCCCAGCACCATAACTATTCCTGGAACCTGTGATATCGCAAGGTGGCGAAAACACATAGGAAGAGTCTGTATCTCCTAAAACACTTATATACTGAACGGATCGCACTGAAGCGTTTGTTGAAAGATTGGTGTACCGCACTGGTCCTGAAATTGCATTTCCAGGCACCAAAAACTTGATTTGAGTTGACGTGGAAGAAATGACAGTTGCTTCCGCCGAAGAGAGATCGAGATAACTATTTGCTAAGGAGCCAAATCCTGCCCCAACCATAGTAACTGTATCCCCTGGAATAACACTTGTTGGAGTTAAACTCGTAATGGACAATGTTTGTCCATTAGATGTTATGTTTAGAAAGGTAATTAAGAGTGCTGTCGTCAGTGATCTGATAATGGTAGTATTTCCCATAGAAAAAACGCAAAAAATTCTTTTTAGTGAATGCAGCTTATTGTGCTTTAATAGTGATTACAAGGTCTTTAATGTCATAAGTATTTATTCACGCTTAGACGTGAAATCCATTAACCACGGGGACTGCATATTTAGGTATGAACCGAATAGCGCGAATACTCTTTTTTTTTGGGGCCTTGTTCCTGTCTAACTTTGCATCAGGACAGGTTTATATTTCCGATTCAGCTGGGCTCTCTATGGGAGCTTCTGTGAGCTATTGTTCTGAAAGCCAATCTATTTTCGCTGTTACCACTACCTCTGGGTATTACCGGAGCCTCGATTGGACTGCCAATTCAGGTGCCATTACCATCCTTAAAAACTACAACAACGATTCCTCTAAGGTTCTAGTACAATGGGGGACAATACCTGCAAGCCTTCAGTTTATTTTATTTGTAAACGACACTTTAAATGGCTTTTCGGACAGCATTTCTGTTAACGCTTTTAATCTTCCTAGCGTAACATTAAACAATCCTTGGAGCTCAGTTGTCACCTGTCTTGGGAACGATACTGTCGTTTCTGGAGGTAGTCCTTCCGGAGGAACTTACACCATCGACGGCTATCCCGGTGCGATAAGTAATGATACTATTTTAGATATTAGCAGCCTATTAATCGGGGCCTACAATTTAGTATACACCTACACAGATTCTAACGGATGTACCAATAGCGCAACACAAAATATATCTGTTGATGGAATAACGCTAATAGGAGGAAACACCAACATGTTTGTTTCAGAGATCTATGGATCTACCTCGAGTCTTCTCCTTCCAACTCAATATTTAAACAACATTACATATCCTGCATGTAGTCAATTGTCGGCTACTACTTTCGGTCTATCATTTACCTCTGCATTGAATCATCTTACGGGTGCTAGTTTAACGATTGACTGGGGTGATGGAGCTCAGACCTCAACGGTTTTAGCCGTTGGAAATAGCTATGATCACTTTTACGCAGCATCTGGAGTTTATCCTGTAACTGTGAATGTTTCTGATTCCACTGGATGTTCTATTACATCCAACTTCAATCTTTACTTCGGTTCGACACAGGTTCTTGGCCTTTCAACACCGGGAAATACATCGCTTTGTTTCGAACCATATCAGGACAGTGTGTATTTCGATTTTACGATCCTAAACTGGGAGCAGGACCCGTCCAGCACATATTACCAGTTCAGCTGTAACGACAGTTCTACGGCAAAAGTAGCATACTCACCCCTTGTAGTTAATGGTGCGGGAATTCATCCATGGTTAATCTTCAATCCCGTGGACAGTACCCTCTCTTATCGACATTGGTTTGAGTTTAGCTCGTGTGGTTTCAATACCATTTTGGGTGGACAATCCTACGATAATGTATTTGCCATCACCGCAACCAAACAATCTCCATGTATCGGATCTCAAAGTACTGCCGCTGTGGGGCCTATTGTCGTTTCACAATCACCGGAAGCACCATTGAATGGTGATACCATAGCCTGTTTGAACGAATATGTAACGGTCTTTGATTCTATTTATAACGGAAGTAACATTATACCTACGACTGACGGAAATTTTATATGTGACACCAGCTTCACTAGGGTCTGGCTTGTTTATGATGAAAGTGGTAATCCCCTGACACCTGGTCCAACTACCTTTACTCTGGGTGCAGGATCTTCACTAGGTGACACCAACATATCGAGTAGCCTACCGAGTTACTGGACAGGAGGTAGTTATATTCTTTCACTCGCCTTCCACCAAACAGGGACATATAGAGTGCGAAAACTGCATGGCTTTTCCGGTACAGGATCGGCTCTCGCATGTGCCGTTGACACTCCGTCTCACTGGATTTGTGTCGATACCCTCTCTGGCATGACAATCACTCAGTACATCCCAGATACCGTTTGTCTAGATTCTCAATACGAAGTGGTCTTTCAACACGAAAGCTCCTTATGTTTTGACTCACTTACCTATCAAGTCAAAATATCATCGCTCGATGGGACTATTGTTGATACATCCTTCACGGATAAATTAAGCTCGAAGTTTATTACGATGACCTCGACTGGAACCTACACTATCGAGTATCTAAGTCCCAATCCCTGTGGGATTAATAGTATCATTGACACGTTTGTAGTCATAGCCGAGCCCAACTATCTCTTTAATGCCGATAGTGAGATTTGTTCGGATACTCTGATTTTAACTGTTGGGCAGGGGCCTCTTGACATTGGGATCATTGACCCTTATAGGCCCATTGACAGCACCTATTACACTATTACTCCAAGCAGCGGCTGGAGATATTTAGGCCTCGACAGCAATGGATTCGATATTTTTGCCTTTGACAGTGTTGGAACCTTTGAAGTTGTCTATGAGTTCCACAATCAATGTGGATACAACATAGATACGTTGAAAATCACCAACTATGATCTTCCAAATTCAGACTTTAGTCTATCCTTGAATCCTGATTGTGGCAAATTATACTTTAGTGCAAGTGCCTTGGATTTATCTGGGATAAATTCCGATAATTGGTCTCTTTTTTCTGACTCTGGATCGGTTCAGGAATGGACAGACAGCAGTATCACGTCATTCGACGACTCTCTAAGCTCAACCTCTATATATGGACTGAGTTGGTATAAATTACAGCACATATCCGTATCGCCGTTTGGCTGTCGAGATACCACAGAGAAATTCTTCTTTGTAGCACCGACGCCAATAGTATCTTTTACTTTAGATACTAGTTCTTGCGATATTTGGAGCCCTTCTATCATGAATTCAAGTCAAGGGGACAGCTTGACCTACTCGTGGAGCATCACTGCAATCGGAAACTCTTTTTCATTGGATTCAATTTCCGGTTTAACGGATTCCGTGCCTTACCTACTCTTTAATCCCTTACGATACCCACTACAAGATGAATCTTATCTATTAAAACTAACGGGTTATGGCCCCGATTCGTGTGATTATGTGTCTATTGATACGATTGTAATTCTTTCGAAGCCCTTGTCTCAATTCAACTTGGTGGATACCATTTGTTCAAATCAGTGGTATCCACTTTATGATTCGTCAATGAGTTATCACCAGATTAGCTCATTCCGTTGGTCAAGCCTGGACACCTCCGTTAGCTTCAGTGATACCGCTGCACAGAATACTAGTTTCAATGTGAATCAGGTAAATGATTCTATTCAAGAAATAGTTATTAAGCTGACCATTATGGGCGAATTCGGGTGTGAAGATTACTCATATGACACATTGTATGCGTTGCCATCTCCTCTCCTATTAATAGCTATGGATAGTATCGCTTGTGATAGTAGTGAGCTTAACCTTATTGGGCTTAACCTGACAAATCCTGTGAATTTCGGCGATTCTATTACATTCACGTGGGCCGTTACAAACTCCTTAATAGGCACTACAGACACGCTTTATGGACAGCTCCCTAACTACGTTTTTACGAACGACACAACCTTCGCTATTCCCTACTACATATGGGTTGAAGCTCTTAATACACCAGGCTGTAATGACATCTACTTAGACACAGTTTTGATTCATCCAGATGTCGAAGTAGCTATTACTACAACCAATGGATTCTGCAGCCCACTCACAATTGACACCTCCTTAGTAAGTGTTTTTGTAAACCAAAGTGCCACTAATCACTATGCGTGGATTACCGATCTCGATGGGGATACCCTATATGAAGGGTCTAACCTTAATTACCTCTTGTCCACAGCTGGCGATACGGTCATAATTACCTATGAGATCAGTAGCGATTGGGGATGTAGTTCCGATCGGGACTCAGCGTTAATCTTTACCGTTAACCAAGGCAACCCTATCTCATACCCCGAAGCTATTTATGAAACCAATCAAGGTTGTTACACAGATACAGTCTGCGTTGGAGACACCGTACAGTTTTACAGTACGTCAATTGCCCCAACAAACGGTAGCTTAATCACTATTTTGAATTGGGACTTTGGTAACAACGGAATAGTTGATGCGACAGGAGATACCATTTCGTTTGTTTTTTCTCTGCCGGGTTGGAACAGCATCTTACTAGAAGCTCAAACACAGTCAGGCTGTGATGACGATACGTTAGGACAGATTTATGTGATAGCAGCACCACAAGTAATCGTTGACTTGATAGACAATAGCATTTGTGCACCTGCCGTTCCAGATTATACACATAGTGATATCGGATTTTATGATAGTCTGCGCTTCGATCTTTACCTTTTGAGTGATACTGGCTCCATGATTTTGATACAGAGCTGGACAAGCGCCCCAACGCTACCAATGCTGAATCCAAGCTATGATATGGATGATGTCTATGTACTGAGAAAAACACTACTAAGTTGTTGTCAAAGCATATATGATCAAGACACTATCATACTTAAAACACCTCCCGTTGCCAACTTTTATGCGTTGCCTGACGTAGGCTGCTCTAATTTAGATGTATCACTCGTTTTAGACGGGCAAATAACGGGAGAAGCTGATAGCGCCTATATTGATTGGGGCGACGGAAACGCGAATGGATGGATGCAACAACTTGTTCCAGGCCCAAATGGTTTCGAGTTATCATGGCAACAGCCCTTACATAACTTTACCTACACGGGCACTGGAGACACCACTTACACTATCACCCTTAGTGTGTTCAATGAGTGCGGAGACAGCTCAATAACGAAAGATGTTACTCTGACCAGCGGGAGTATTTCTGCAGCTTTCATCGCTTCAGATCTCACGGGATGTGAACCGCTAACAGTTACTTTCACAAGTCTAGCCTTCAACTATGACAATATCGGTTGGTGTTTGGATTACGATCCCATTACAAAAACTTGTGATTCAGCCGTAAGTATATCTCCAAATCCTCAGTACACTTATGATACAAATGGCACTTACTACGTTGCTCATTTTGCAAGCAATGAATGTGGTACAGATACCACTGTTCAAGTCATTGATGTATACCCAAATGTAGCTGCTGACTTTCAAAGTAACAACTTCGTTTGCGGGAACGATACGGTATACTTTAATAATACCAGCTACTCTAACAACGGTGTCATTATTGGATACAAATGGATGTTTGGGGACGGTGATTCCTCATTTACAACTAATGCGGCCCATGTATTTGATACAGGAGGCGTCTATAGTGTTACGCTCTACACCTACTCTACTACTGGCTGTGTGTCTTCTATTACCAAGGACATCACCATTCACCCAACTCCCGATGTGAGTATAACTGGGGGGGCTGTATGTCTTGGAGATACATCTATATTCACTAATATTACTAGCGTTTCTGGTGGAACTATAGCCGGAATACTCTGGGATTTTGGAGATAGTAATACATCTGCCCTATCCTCTCCCTCTCACCTGTATCAATTCGATGGTTTTTATACGGTGACCTTAAAGGTTACTAGCGACTTTGGCTGTATTGACACTGCTAAAACTTTTGTTTTAGTGAATCCCAATCCAGTGTCAGCATTCACAGCTGTTATGATTCAAGGTGATAGTTGTAATGTCCCACAGACCTATGATTTTATAAATTCAACACAATACGGTGTATCCTTTGAATGGGACTTCGACGCGGCATCGTTCCCAGGAATCTATACCTCTACTTTAAACAGTCCTACTTTCACCTTCACTAAGGCTAGAAACTATACAGTCTCATTAATAAGTGAAACTGCTTTCGGTTGTATTGATTCCACGTCAAGACAAATTCAAGTAAATGGATCATTAGGTATTCCTCCAGCCATCAGCCAATCTGGCTGTATTCCCTTATCCGTAGGATATGTTGATACGAGTGCTGTTTCTAATGGTGTAGACAGCATTGTACAAGTAGTCTGGTCAATGGGAGATGGAACAACATTTGCCAATTTCTCTCCGCCTTTTGGATATTCATATGTTTACAATTTACCCGGTACCTACTCTGTATACGCCACTGTTACCACTGCAAATGGATGTGTTACCCAAAATGCTCCAGTACTAATGTTTGCAACACAAAATCCTATAGCGCAATTTTCAAATGATACCAATGGGGTGTTGGGAATGTATTTCGAAAACTTATCGCTACCGATTGACTCGTCTTACGAGTACTATTGGACATTTAGCGACGGGCAACAAAGTTTTGATATTAGTCCAACCATGATCTTTGATCCTAGCTTAAGTGCCTTAGATAGCATGGAAATCTGTCTGCTGGTAACCAGTCCAGATAATTGTATTGACTCTATTTGTAAGCGTATTTGGGTGTGGCAGTCATCCCTTTTTGTACCAAATGCCATGGCGCCAGAACAAGTCTTTTCGAATGACGATCAATACTTCTTGCCAAAAGGATTTGGTTTAGCTGCCTATGAGCTAAGGATTTATGATAAATGGGGTAATGAGGTTTTCTTTAGCGACTCGATCTCTTCAACTTACTATTCACCAGCAGTAGGATGGGATGGAAACGATCAACGAACAGGTAAGCCCGCACCTATGGGCGTTTATGCTTGGAACATAAGGGCAACATTCAGAGATGGAACGCGGTGGACAGGACATCTAAACACTAACGGCAGACGCTTAACGTACGGCACTTTAACTTTACTCCGATGATAATAAAGAGATGGCTAATAGTCCTATTATTGTTGTTTTCGAGCATCCAGAGTAAGGCCCAAGACATTACTTCTGGACTGTTCGAATCAAATCCACTTGCGTTTAATCCAGCAAATGCAATACCTGGATATAATGAATGGGTATTCATGACTAATAGCCGTCAACAATGGTGGAACCTGCCTGGGACTGCCTTACTATCCCCTGCCTATAACGTCCATAGAGCTAGTATAATAGCACCCCTTTTCAGTAAGTATGAGAAGGGGTTGGGCACAGGGATTAATTGGACCAGGGTCAATAGTGGAGAAGGGAATTTAGCTATGAATGAATGTACCATATCCAATGCTGCTAGATTTAGTGGTAAAATGAGACGCTCTAGTTACAGTGGTGCTGCAGGAGTAGGTATCGGAATCAGGCAGTATAGCCTCGACTGGTCTCAATTAACTTTTTCTTCTCAAATAGATCCTTTTCGTGGAGCTATATTCAATAGTCCCAATGTAAATCCTCAATTTCCTAATAGTTCTATTAGTGTCAATGGTAATGCAGGAGTTAGAATTGCCTACACACACCAAACAAGACGTAAGAGCATTTACGGATTTAAGGCAGGTATTGCCGGGTTCCATCTTAATTCACCGGCCATTTCTTTCTTCAATGAAACTAGTCGGTTACATCCAAGGTATGTGGCGCATGCTTCAATAGTCTATATGCCAAAAAATAAGCGTGGGCTATTCAGTAAATCGTTTGCAAATTATTTCAATCTATCTTATATCGCTCAATACCAAGGTCCCTTGAGCACCCATGAAACAAGAATTGGAACAAGTGTGAACGGCATACTCAACTTTTATGGTGGAGTAAGAAGGAAAACCTTCGTAACCACAGCAACAAAGATGGATGCTTCCTATTGGTCTGTACAATTAAATTTGAATCACGTTATAATATCAGCGGGTTACGAATTCACTATTTCAGAACTCAACCAAACAAGGACGAAAGGAACGTCAGAAATAGGTTTAATTATTCCTCTAAAAATCATTAATGATCTTTTAGCTAACAAGCGAAGCGAACCTTGCTATGCTGATTACATATTAACGCATAGCGACTTTAGGTCGGTAGAACAATTTAACACCAAAACATCGTTTTGGGGGAAAGAGTTTACTCCCGTTTCATTCATTTTTTAAGCTTAAAGACCATCCGCCCTGCGTTTGGGTTATGTTTAGATATGCAAAATGAGCAACCATCGGAAAGCATCAAATCGGCGAATACATTTAGGGGTCCTACTAAAAAGTTGAGTTTGAACAGGGACCAGTAAATTTTGGAAGACCTAAAGTTTCTTAAAACAGGTAATCATGCTTACCACAATACCTTTATAACGCGCTTGTCTATGGAGAATGTCACTCCTTAGCTTATTTCAAGGACAGGGTTATCCCTAAGCCCAAGACCGATTTTAATTGCCACGCATCAATAGCATCATTATCCCGAATAAATTGATAATTAGCATTAACGCTAAACCATCTATCCAGCTTGTAATAGGCAATAAATTCACCACGTACATCCAATGCTGGATTATCATTCAAGTAATTATAAAAGAAATCCGTTCTGAGTAAAATCCTTAAAGAACCAAAATAGATCTTATTAAAGGTTAACGTAGCATTTGCTCCACCTTGAAATAGCGAGCTTGAAGTGCTGTCAATACCAAATGCACCGCTCTCGCGTATAGCTGAATCTAAAATAATTGTAGTTTTGGATCCAATAGGCGCACAGTAGAGGCTCCAACTTTTAAACTTATTACTTATTGCACCCAAAGAAACTTGAGCATACAAGGGTGAGGCAATTCTACTAATCATATTGGTTTTTACAGTGTCGCCGTTTTCATAACCCGGCATGATTTGAGAGTTCAACTCTATTTGCGTTGAGATACGAGCCCATCTTTTGTCACCAATTCCACCTCGTGCAAAATTTCCTACATATTGTATGTTATCAATCGTCTTACTAGTTATCTGATCTTGATTATTTAAACCATAATTCAACATCATTAGATGGCTTGATGTGGTATTCTCGGTTTTAATCTTAAACTGCTCCCTGAGCATCACAGTTCCGTTTAAGTTGCTTTTTCCTCCCTGTGTCCAGTTATCAAGGTTAGCCCACATAAAATTAAAATTGTACAGTCCTCTTCGATCTATTTCCATAGTTTTAGTAGAGTCTGAATGCATTTTGGTATATGTTTCAGTTGAATCTGCTTGAGCGAATGAGATTAATGGCACAGTGATTGAAAAAACGTAAATGAAGTATTTAAAGTTATTCATAACTTAATTTTTTTTTTAAATTCTTTTAGAAAAACTAATATAAAAAATGCACCTAAAAGAGTCACTATCATTAAGTTTTTTACTCCTTAGATCGTAGTATTTCACCCTTGAGCGTGAAGTCCAACGCACAAGATTGCTCGATATTTGAATGAATCAAAAAATGTACACATGAAAAAGTTACTATCAATGAGTTTTTTACTCACTAGTTTTTTATTAACTGCACAAGTAGGTACTGTTTCTCCAACGAGTGGTACTCAAAGCACTCTTACAGGATCTGGTGCAGCTAACACAACAAGCGTTAATATGGCACTACCACCTTCTATGCTTGATATGGACAGATTTAGAGGCAGTTATACCAATGGTTCTGTTTCGGCAAATGGCGATATGATAGACATTAGCTACACTGCTTTCGTACCGGAAGAACTTGAATTTAGAGGAGTGATCAAATTAGCATCACCTCAAAAGATAATGATTGATGGCGTCAACACTATTACGGGTCTGAATATGCAGATTGAAGTAACCGTTGCTCCAGATAACAAAAAAAATCCTAGAGAGCTCTATGTCATTCACGAACCAGGCAAACTAGTCGATTGGATTCTTACGGAGGATCCCTTCTCTCCAAAGAAATAAAAAAAAGCCCCGCTCTTGCGGGGCTTTTTTTTTATAAAATATTCCGAAATCATATGATCAATATATCGTTACAAACTTATATCTATTCGTGCGGCTTTAACTTAAATGAGTACATGACATTAATAAAGAGACATTTAATGTTGTAATTCTTGCCAGAGTTACAGGGCTATTTGAACTTACTGAAAAGGATGAGTCTAAGGTCTAGTCTAAATAAGATCTTTTGGCTTGTAAGTTTTTAATTCTACTGTTTTGTCTGATTTACTTTCCATTATCATTTTTTCAGCTAAAACGGAAACAGATAAAGGTTTTAGAGATATTAGAAGTCCAATTTTATTTAACCGTTTAAAAACTTCGATCCCTATTTTTTCGGTTGCTCTCATTAATTCTGGTTGTCTAATTAACGCTGGAGGCTGGAAAATTTGAATTTTCTCAAACTTCAGTTTCTTAACTGACTCTTCTAGTGCTCCCTTAATTTTAGGATAGAAAAAAAAGGATTTTTTATCAGCGCCTGTGGATGAAACTAATGAATAATGAGTAACTCCATTATCTGCTGCCATTTTAGCAAATTCATGCTGATAGGTATAGTCTACTAAATATTGTTGTTGTTTACTTCCCGCCTCTTTTAGCGTAGTTCCTAATGCAGAAAACAATATATCCCCATTAATCAAATCTCGGTAATCAATAAGTCTGGAAAAATTAATTTCGTGTACGATTAATTTATCGTGCTCAATATTTGGTTTTCTTCTAACAAAAATAGAGATCTTACTAAAGGTAGTATCCTTTAATAGCAGTCTGACAATTTCTTGACCAGTAGCTCCAGTAGCTCCCAATACTATGGCATGAAGGTTTTTCATAGTGTTGTTTTTATTTGTTTAAATATAAAGAACATCTATTTCCTTAGTTGGAGCATTCCGTTAATCGATCTATAATTTCTACAGGACACGTCTACTCCGCTACAACCTCTGCCGTTTAATGCTTCGAAAGTATGAAGACCCTGTAAAGCCAATGCAGGAGCACTCTAGGAAGGCATAAAAAAAGCCCCACAAAACTGTGAGGCTTTAGTACCCGGGGCGGGAATCGAACCCGCACTCCCGAAGGAACTGGATTTTGAATCCAGCGCGTCTACCAATTCCGCCACCCGGGCTTCTTGTGGAATTGGACGGCAAAAATAGGGGTGTTTTCCTATTCTCCTAACATTTTATAAAAGAATTTTAAACCAAGCGAAAAAGGGCACTCAGTTTATCGTTCTTTTACTTACATTTGCACCCCTCTTCGGAGGGGCGTAAACTGCAATAACAACACAGATTAATAGCACAAATGCAACCTGAAGCTAAAATTTTCGCCGGTCGTCACACCATGGAGCTCGCAACTAGAATTGCTGCGAAATATGGTGTTGCTATGGGGAATGTTATGATTACAGAGTTCAGTGATGGTGAGTTTTGTCCTTCATTTGAGGAAACGGTTCGTGGCAATAGAGTATTTCTAATTCAGAGTACGAATCCACCTGCTGATAATTTACTTGAGTTGTTAATGATGTGCGATGCTGCTAAGCGCGCTTCTGCTAAACATATTACGGCTGTTATTCCTTATTTCGGTTTGGCACGTCAAGACAGAAAAGACAAACCACGAGTACCGATAGGTGCCAAACTTGCCGCTAAGATGCTGATGGCTGCAGGAGCAACACGTATCATGACCATGGACCTTCATGCTGATCAAATTCAAGGCTTTTTTGAAGTACCTGTAGATCACTTGTTCAGTTCAGCTCTTTTTATAAAAGATATCGATACACTAAATTTAACAGATTTGTGTATCGCATCCCCTGATATGGGAGGAGCAAAAAGAGCACATGCGTATGGATCTAAACTTCAAGCGGAAGTTGTGATTTGTTACAAGCAAAGAAAAGAAGCAAACGTCATTGATAAAATGACGGTTATTGGAGATGTCGAAGGTAAAAATGTGATCTTAGTAGATGACATGGTTGATACTGGAGGCACCCTTTGTAAAGCTGCTGAAATGCTCAAGGAAAAAGGCGCTAAAACAGTTAGAGCTTATTGTACCCACGGCGTATTAAGTGGACCTGCACATGAGCGTATTGCGAACAGCGCACTAGAGGAGTTGGTTATAGCTGACACAATTCCTCAAACACAAGAGAACCCTAAGATCCGCGTGATCTCCGTCGCTGAAATGTTTGCACAAGTGATGACTAATGTTCATCACCACGAAAGCATTTCAGGGCACTTTATAATGTAATATTGAGAAAACTAGATCAGATGAAATCTGTTGAAATTCAAGGAAATTTAAGAACCGAATTAGGTTCAAAGTACGCTCAACTTGAGCGTAAAGCTGGAAACGTACCATGTGTTGTTTATGGAGGTGATGCACCTATCCATTTTTCTGCACCTGTACTAACGTTCAGAGGATTAGTATACACAGCTGACGCAAAAATCGCAAAAATCACTATTGGTGGTTCAACGATCGAAGCTGTAATACAAGACATGCAGTTCCATCCAGTCACTGACGCATTAATGCACATTGATTTCATTCAATTAATTGAAGGAAAGCCGGTAACCATGGGAATTCCTGTAGTTGTTAAAGGTCAATCTAAAGGTGTATTGAACGGTGGTAAGATGAAGATGATCATGCGCAAGCTATCAATACGCTCCATTCCTGGATCGTTTCCTGAAAGTATTGAGCTAGATGTTACTCCTTTGACTATTGGACAATCTATCCGTGTAAGTGATGTTAGTGCTGAGGGATGTGAAATCCTGAACGCTGGCACTGCTGTTATCTTAACTGTCAAAAACTCTCGTGGCGCTGTCAAAGAAGATGGCGAAGACGAAGACGAGGGCGAAGCTGAAGCTGAAGTAGCAGCAGAGTAATCTGTTTTTACCGTTATGAAAAAGTTCCTCATTGTTGGATTAGGAAATCCTGGAGCAGCGTATGCAAATACGCGTCATAACGTTGGATTTTTAACATTGGACGCCTTTGCTAAGGCGTCCAATGTTGTTTTTGAACCAGGGAGATATGCGATGATCGCAGAGACCCGTATCAAAGGCAAAACTTTTCGCCTCATCAAGCCCACCACTTTCATGAACCTAAGCGGCAAAGCTGTGCGGTATTGGATGAGTGAAGAAAACATTCCTTTAGAGAATATCATAGTTGTTCTTGATGATCTTGCGCTTCCTTATGGTGCTATTCGACTCAAGGGAAAAGGATCCGACGCAGGACATAACGGCCTTAAGGATATCGAAGCCAAACTTGGACGGAATGATTATGCTAGACTTCGCTTCGGCATAGGTAACGACTTCTCTAAAGGCCAGCAAGTTGATTACGTTTTAGGAGAGTGGAGCAAAGAGGAATCATTAGACTTGTCGCTTTTGATTGACCATTGCGTTAAAGCCTGCGAAACCTTTGCGTTGGCCGGATTAAATACGGCGATGAATCATTTCAATAAGAAATGACGAAGTCAGATCAAATTCTAGATTTTTACCGTAGCATTTCTTTTGACTTAAATACGCTGGATCACGACTTAAATGTTTTGAATCCTTTCAGCCTAGCTTCGTTTGAGCAGACCACTGTCCTTGATAAATTTTATCACAAATTCTATGGGGATCACGAACCGCGTAATCTCATCCTTGGTATTAACCCAGGTAGATTAGGAGCTGGAGCCACGGGAATTCCTTTTACGGACACAAAGAGACTGAATCTATGTGGTATTGAGATGACTGAGCTTACAACCCATGAGCCAAGCTCTGTCTTCGTTTATGAGGCCATAGATGCCTACGGGGGTCCCACTGCATTTTACAATAAGTTTCTAATCGGCTCGGTGTGTCCGTTGGGGTTTGTCGTTAAAAAAGGCAATAGCTGGATTAACTTCAACTACTACGATAGGGCTTCATTCGTTAAAAAACTAACTCCTTTTTTACTGGAACAAATAAAAAAACAGTTGGCTCTAGCTGGCCTTAATGAGCGGATTATTGTTTTTGGGACTGGAAAGAATCTGAAATTTCTAGAACACCTCAACAAGGAGCACGCCTTTACTCCTGAACTCATAGCTCTTGAGCATCCGAGATATATTATGCAATACAAGTACAAGGATCGGGAGAGGTATATAAGTAAATACCTAGAGGCGCTTTCCTTATAGATAAGAGCAAAAAAAGCCACCCTTAATGGGTGGCTTTTTTTAATTATACATGCCAGTTCAATTACATCATTCCCATGCCGCCGCCCATGCCCGCTGGAGGCATAGCTGGTTCGTCTTTAGGTATTTCCGTTATCGTAACTTCAGTAGTTAATAATAGTCCTGCGACAGACGCTGCGTTTTCAAGCGCCACACGAGTTACTTTAGTTGGGTCAATAACCCCTGCCTCATACATGTTTTCATAGACATCTGTTTTCGCATTGAAACCAAAGTCATCGCTTCCCTCTTTTACTTTTGCAACGACCACAGATCCTTCGAAACCAGCATTATGGACGATCTGTCGGAGAGGCTCCTCTATAGCTTTAGCAATAATTTGTATACCGGTTGTTTCGTCATCGTTTTCGCCTTGAAGATTTTCAAGAGCTGAACTTACACGAACAAAGGCGACACCACCTCCAGGAACAAATCCTTCTTCCACTGCAGCCTTAGTTGCAGCTAGAGCATCGTCAACGCGGTCCTTTTTCTCCTTCATCTCCACCTCTGAAGCAGCACCAACGTAAAGCACCGCTACACCTCCGGCAAGCTTAGCCAGGCGCTCTTGTAACTTTTCGCGGTCGTAATCAGAAGTGGTATTTTCAATTTGAGCCTTGATCTGATTCACACGACCTGCAATAGCATCACGCTCACCAGCTCCATTAACAATTGTCGTATTGTCTTTATCGATAGTCACTTTTTCCGCAGTGCCTAACATTTCCATGGTAGCACCCTCTAGGGTCATTCCACGCTCTTCAGATATAACTTGGCCACCTGTCAAGACAGCTAGATCCTCTAGCATTGCTTTGCGTCGATCACCAAAGCCTGGTGCTTTTACAGCAGCAATTTTCAGAGAACCACGTATGCGATTAACCACAAGTGTTGCCAAAGCTTCACCATCTACATCTTCTGCAATAATCAACAACGGGCGACCACTTTGTGCAGCGGGCTCTAAAATCGGAAGTAATTCCTTCATAGAGCTTACCTTCTTATCATAAATCAATATTAGAGGCTTCTCTAATTCTGCTACCATTTTCTCCGTATTGGTCGTAAAATATGGACTTAAATAACCGCGGTCAAACTGCATACCCTCTACAATATCAACGTAAGTTTCTGTCCCCTTAGACTCTTCTACGGTAATAACACCTTCATTTTTCACCTTAGCCATGGCCTCAGCAATTAATGAACCTATGGTGTTGTCGTTGTTTGCTGAAATAGAAGCAACTTGTTTAATCTTACTGTTGTCGTCTCCTACCTCCTGACTTAAATTTTTCAACTCCTGTATCACGACCTTAACCGCTTTTTCAATACCGCGCTTGAGATCCATTGGATTCGCTCCTGCAGCGACATTTTTCAAACCATGGTGATATATAGCTTGAGCTAGAACAGTTGCCGTAGTAGTCCCATCGCCTGCAATGTCAGCAGTTTTGGAAGCAACTTCCTTAACCATCTGGGCACCTAGGTTTTGTAATCTATCTTCTAATTCTATCTCTTTCGCAACAGATACACCATCCTTAGTCACATGAGGAGCACCAAATGATTTCTCTATAATAACGTTACGGCCTTTAGGACCTAAGGTCACTTTTACCGCATTTGCCAATGCATCCACACCAGCCTTAAGGCTGTTTCTCGCTTCAACATCAAATGAAATTTGCTTTGCCATTTTCTTAAACTTTTTGTCCGTTAGGATTAAACAATTGCCATGATATCAGCCTCACGCATGATGAGGTAGTCTCCAACTTCGTATTTGAACTCCGTACCACTGTATTTTCCATACAACACGACGTCACCTACTGTGACGGTCATAGGCTCATCCTTTTTACCAGGGCCAACGGCTATAACCGTACCACGCTGCGGCTTCTCTTGAGCAGTATCTGGAATGATAATTCCTGATGCCGTCTTGGTTTCAGCTGCTGCTGGTTCTATGATAACTCTATCAGCTAGGGGTCGAATATTTAAATCTGCCATGATTAGTTGGGTTTTTAGTTTTATGCTTTTAAGATACATGTAATTCTATGCCACTTGTAAAGTTATGCCACTATGACATTGACGTTCCAATGACGCGTGAAAAATTGACAGCAATTGACAAATAAAAAGCCCGAATGGCAGAACCATTCGGGCTTGTAAATATAAAGCTGATGCTTTGTTATTCTTCGATACTTTCAGGCATTCCATCTACCGGCATCTCATTATCCGGTGCTTGACCAGCGTCTAACGATGGCATTGATGGTTGGAAAGGAACTGCACCTTCCACTTGCTCTAAAAGAATGGTATCTTCTTCTTCGGCTGCGTCAGTACCCACCATATTCATGGTGATTACCAGTACGAACAATCCAATCACCAGACCCCAAGTTGCCTTGTCCAAGAAATCAGTTGTTTTTTTGACACCACCCAGCATTTGGGGGCTATCACCGCCAAAAGCAGCACTTAAACCGCCTCCTTTTGGATTCTGTACAAGGATCACTAATACAAGTAGTATGGATATAACTACGATAAGGATGGAGAATAGTGCTGTCATGAGTTCTATTGTTTCTTAATTGCTCTTATGCGGTCGGCAAAGAAACTACTTTTTTCCGGGTATTTCAAACTTAACACCTCATACGCACGAATTGCTTTATCAAAAAGTTTTTGACTTAGGTAAATCTCTGCAAGAGTTTCTGTTACAAACTTACCCTGACCGTCCGCTTCAAGGGTAAATACGTTGATGACTTGTTCGTTTTTAGAGACTTCAAGAAGCGGCAAGTCACTAATTATTTTCTTGATTTCATTTGAGACTGGTCTTTCAGCAACTTCCTCTATCACTTCAAAATTTTCGATATCTACACTTTGAACCTCAGCATCAATACCGCCATTTAACCACGATAAGAAAGAAGCCTTCTCACTAAAGGGCATTTCGCGTACTTCAGGTGTGTTAACCATGATTTTCTCAACAGGCTCCTTAGTCGTTTTACGCTTTATGGGCAGCGCAGGCTTGACTATTGGTGCCAAGGGTAATTCGGGCTCTATTGGAGTTACAACGGCGATCACAGGTGCTTTCTCTACCTTAGGCAAGGGCTGTTTGTCCTTGCGTAGAGATCTAGATCGGATTATAGCTTTTTGAACGGCATCCGGAAGGTGTGAGATATCTTTAGGATCCTTACTCGAGTTAAGCGCCCTTGATGTTGGGGGATTTGATGGTGCTTTTTCTTTCGTCTTGGACGCCTTTTTTAATGATGGATTTTCTGAAGAAACTTTAACAGCAGGTTTAGGTTTCTCTAGTTTAACCACAACCTTTTTCGGAGAGATATCTTGACCTGACTTCAATGCATTCAAATCGAATGAAATACTAGGTGCCTTAGCTTTAAAGTCCAATTCATACCAAGCTTTCAGCTTGCTTCTATCTGGAACACTCACTGCAGAGCGCTTTATTTGGGCAGGCAGAAGATAGCTGTCCTTTTCTTGAAGTGCCTTTAAGTATAGCATGTGCAGAGCTCCTGAATACGGAAAGTCCTGGACAGCCTGTTTTAATGCAATGACAGCATTAGCATCTAGCGATGATGGATCTTCGAAATACTCTTTTAGCTTCTTTGCGTTCATTCTACCAGTTTGCGATCGCTCTGTTTAAAATATCCTCTGTCAATTCTTTTATAATTTCTTCTGCCAATTCATTTTCAATATCCGAAAAATTAAGATCCGCATTATAATCTCTAGATCTTGAAAATCTTTGGTTAAAATTATTTTTAGACTCTAATATGTTCTCGAAATCTACCTGAAGTGATATACTAAATCTCATCTGAGAAACTTCGGAGGCACCTCGAGCTGCCTGTGGCTTTAAACTGTACTCTTGGATGCTACCGCTCACCGACATGTCAGATGGGCCATCGCTCAGTTCGAGTGACGATTGTTGTACAAAGATATCTTTGATCGACTCGGTCACCAGTTGTGACATTTCAGGATTAACTATCTGTGCATTGTTGTCGAAGAAACTAACCTGTAATGACTTAGCTTCACCCACATTTCCACCTGTAAAGCTATACCCACCCTTGCAAGAAGTAAGCAGCACGGACAATATCATTACAGTAAGAAGGCTTTTTAGAGATCTCATTCTAAATTGTATTGCTTGATTTTACGGTATAAGGTACGCTCCGATATTCCCAGTTCTTTTGCGGCGTTTTTTCTTTTACCTGCAGATTTATCTAACGCTTTTTTAATTAGCTCAATTTCTTTATCTACAAGGCTTAAGTTTTCGATTTCAATGGTGTTGTCATCTTCAAAAGAATCCTGCTCTTCTTTACTTAGTATGGTTACTTCATTCCCGCTGGAGGAGCCTTTATATCGTGATAAACTAGACGACGAGAATTCCGAAGCTAATTTCGGAAACTCCGATTGTAAGCCTTGATATATATCCTGCCCATCTGCCACCGTTTCCTTTAATACGTTGATCTCAGATCGCATCTCAAAAAGCAGCTTATAAAGTGCCTCACGCTCCTTGGCGAATCCTCCGTCACTGGAATCATCGCCCAATCTAGCGGAAGACAGCGCTGGTAAATTGGACGCATCCACCTCAGGCAAATAGGATTTAAGTATTTCCTTACCAACCAGACGAGCTGTTTCAATAACGCTCATTTGCTCCGCCAAATTTCTCAGCTGACGGATATTTCCTGGCCAACGATAGTGTTCTAATAAACGAACCGCTTCGTCATCCAATCTTAAAGGAGGCAGATGATATTTATTCGCAAAATCTGAGGAAAATTTCCTGAACAACAAGTGGATATCAGATGGGCGCTCACGAAGCGGTGGTAAGTGGATTTCAACCGTGTTTAACCTATAGTAGAGATCTTCCCGAAACCTTTGATTCTTAATGGCATTAATCATCCCTACATTCGTTGCGCCAACCACGCGAACATCAATTTTATTTGATCTAGAAGAACCAACTCTTATGAATTCTCCAGTTTCTAATACCCTTAGCAAACGCACTTGCGAAGGCAGTGGCAGTTCACCTACCTCATCCAAGAATATCGTTCCTCCACCAGCTTCTTCGAAGTAGCCCTTCCTCGCGCCAGTTGCGCCAGTAAAAGATCCTTTTTCATGACCAAAAAGCTCTGAGTCTATGGTTCCCTCAGGTATAGCTCCGCAGTTTACCGCGATGTATGGTTGATGTTTTCGATGACTTAAACTGTGTATGATTTTTGGAATACTCTCTTTGCCCACACCGCTTTCACCTGTTACCAGCACGCTGATGTCCGTTGGAGCGACGCGAATAGCTTTCTCAATTGCGCGGTCAAGTAATGTACTCACGCCTATGATTCCAAAACGTTGTTTGATACTCTTTAATTCTGACATTGAAACTACGTTTAAGCGTTGACGTTAATTATGATGGTTCTACCACTGAACCGATAAGAGTTGCAGCAGTACATCTTTCAATTTTTACATGGCAAAAATCACCTGGCTTGAAGCTTCCTTTGTCAAAAACAACAACACTGTTCTGGTCTGTACGACCAAAAAGCTGCTCATCACTCTTTTTTGAGGTGCCTTCTACAAGCACTTCAAAAGTGTGCCCTATCATTTCTTGATGACGCTCCAAACTGTGCTTGTTTTGTACTTGGATGATTTCGGTAAGTCTTCTTTTCTTAACATCTAGGGGTATGTCGTCTTCAAGTTTCCTGGCAGCATAGGTATTAGGGCGTTCGCTATAAAAGAACATGTACCCAAAATGATACCTAACGTGCTCCATTAAACTCAATGTCTGCTCATGGTCCTCTTCCGTTTCCGTTGGGAATCCAGAAATCATATCATGGGAAATAGCACAACCTGGAATGATCCTGTTTATGCGCTCAATTAAGGATTTATACTCTTCTCTATTGTGCCCACGATTCATCAACTCTAAAATCCTTGACGATCCGCTCTGTACGGGAAGGTGTATATAATTACAAATATTTTTATACTTCGCAATCGTCTCTAAAACATCGTCCCTCATATCCTGGGGGTTAGAGGTCGAAAACCTAATTCTCATTTTTGGAGCAGCCTCAGCTACAAGGGACAATAAATCAGCAAAATGAACTGAACTTGCCTTTGCTAAATCTGAAGCTTTCTCAAAATCCTTTTTCAGTCCACCGCCGTACCACAAGTAGCTATCTACATTTTGCCCGAGCAATGTAATTTCTTTATAACCTCTTTCGTTCAAATCGAGCACCTCGTCCACAATGGTTTGAGGATTTCTAGAACGCTCTCTACCTCGTGTAAAGGGTACTACACAAAACGTACACATGTTATCACAACCGCGGGTGATGGAAACAAAAGCACTTACACCGTTACCTCCGAGACGAACAGGCTCGATATCATCGTAGGTTTCCTCTTTACTGAGAATAACGTTTACTGCCTTTCTTCCTCCATCTAACTCTTGCAATAGATTAGGCAGGTCGCGATATGCGTCTGGCCCAACAACAAGATCTACTAACTTTTCTTCATCTAGTAACTTGCCTTTCACGCGCTCAGCCATACAACCCAAGACACCAATTTTCATATTGGGGTTTTTCCTTTTATGACCGTTAAAGTGATTGAGCCTATTACGGACGGTTTGCTCCGCTTTATCGCGTATCGAACAGGTATTTAGAAGCACTAAGTCCGCATCCTCAGGATTCTGAGTAGTCGTATAGCCTTCTTTTCCAAGCACGGAGGCAACAATCTCACTATCCGAAAAATTCATCTGGCAACCATAGGACTCTATGTAGAGTTTTTTGGTGCCCGTTGGATTTGTGGTTTCGTGCACTGTTCCATCGTGCTCATGTGGGTTTTTGTCGCCCTCGGCGTATAAACCTCTTCCGCTTGCGCGCTTTGTTTTTCCTTCCATAATGTAGTCCGCTCAAAACTTTACTTTCTTTCGCGATTGTGCAAATATACATCATAGACTGACAATTTGTCCGACGCTAAAATTTCTATTACGTAGTAATAAGGTAAAAAGAAAGGTGGACCTGGAAAATAAAGTTTTCGACTGTGAACCTTTTTCGCCTTTACTTTGTGCACTTATTTAGAAATTAATCGAAACTCCTATGGCAAGCAACTTGGTTATCGTTGAGTCACCTGCAAAAGCAAAGACCATTCAAAAATACCTTGGATCCGAATTTTCTGTAATGTCCTCTTATGGGCACATTCGCGATTTATGTGATAAAGGAATGGCAATTGACATTGAAAACAACTTTACCCCTGAGTATTGCGTTTCTAAAGATAAAGCCAGTTTAGTTAAAGACTTGAAGAAAGCTGCTAAAGCTGCTGATAAGGTTTGGCTCGCTTCGGATGAGGATCGTGAGGGAGAAGCCATTGCTTGGCACCTCTACGAGAGCCTTGAACTTACTGACGACCGTACGGAGAGAATTGTGTTTAATGAGATCACAAAAACCGCCATTTTACGCGCTGTTGAAAACCCTAGGAAGATTAATAAAGAGTTGGTTGATGCCCAACAAGCAAGACGTGTTCTTGATAGATTAGTGGGTTACGAGCTCAGTCCAGTATTATGGAAGAGTATACAACGAGGACTAAGTGCAGGACGTGTTCAATCCGTAGCCGTCAGATTAATTGTTGAGAAAGAAAGAGAAATAGGACTTCATGTACCCACCTCTAGCTATAAAGTCAGCGGTCTTTTTACAGATGGCAAGATTTCATTTAAGGCAGAAGTAGGGACCAATTTCAAAACCAAAGACGAAGCTGAGAAGTTTCTCTCCCTTTGTGTCAAAGCTCAATATGGTGTTGAAAGTGTCGAAATGAAACCGGGGAAGCGTTCACCAGCAGCTCCCTTTACCACTTCAACACTACAACAAGAAGCCAGCAGAAAGTTAGGATTTAGTGTGAGTCAAACCATGACCTTAGCTCAGCGCTTGTACGAAGCGGGTCATATTACTTACATGAGAACAGATAGCTTCAACCTTAGCAATGACGCTGTGGCGGGAATTGCGGCCCATGTAAACGAGCAATTTGGAGAAAAGTACCATCAAGCCAGAAAATTTACAACGAAGAATAAAGGCGCCCAAGAGGCTCATGAGGCTATCCGTCCAACGAGCTTCTCGAAATCCGCTGCTGGAGGAGATGACGGCCAAAAGAGATTATACGACCTGATTTATAAGAGAACCATTGCTTCTCAAATGGCAGAAGCGCAGCTCGAAAACACAACCATCAAGCTTCAAAATTTGAACGCGCCAGATGTGCAAAGATTTACAGCTCGTGGTCAAGTGATCAAGTTTGATGGTTTTATACGAGTCTATCAAGAAGGTACTGATGAGGAAAGCAACAGTTCTGATGCGTTAGATGGACAACTACCAGCGGTTCGTGTTGGAGAGACACTGACTTCGAATAGAATTACAGCAACTGAACGTTTCACAAAGCATACCCCTCGATACACCGAAGCTGCCTTAGTCAAGAAATTGGAAGAATTAGGCATCGGACGTCCTTCAACATACGCGCCAACCATATCAACCATACAGAAACGTAATTACGTCATTAAAGACTCTCTCGAGGGTAATTCAAGAGATTACAATGTTCTTAGTGCAACAGATGACGGTTTGAGTGCTGAAATTGCCAATGAAAATTATGGCGCTGATAAAAACAAACTCTTTCCAACAGACATTGGATGTGTCGTAACAGATTTCTTAATGGAGCACTACGCTCTAATCATGGATTACCAGTTTACAGCGAAAGCCGAGGCTAGTTTTGATACAGTTGCTAAAGGCGAGAAAAAATGGCAAGACAGTATCGGTGAGTTTTACGGCGAATTCCATCCACTGATTGAGAATGCTCCTGAAAATGCGCGTGCAAGCCGCTTGTTGGGAGAAGAGCCTGGAACTAAAGAACCCGTTTACGTCAAACTTGCACGTTACGGATTTGTCTTTCAGTTTGGAGATGGCGACGAAGAAACAAAACCAAGATTCAAGAAATTACCACACGGTATTGGATATTATGAAGCAACACTTGAAATGGCGCTTCGAAAGGAAATTCTTCCAAGAACTGTTGGCCAATTTAAAGATTTGGAGGTAAAAGCTAATGTCGGTAGATATGGACCTTACGTCATGTGGAATCAAAAATTCTATAGCCTTACTGACGATACCCCGGAAGAGGTGAGTCTAGAAAATGCCATTAAAGTCATTGAAGAAAAAGAGGCTGGCGACGCCAACAACACCATCGCTGAATTTTCAGAAGAACCATTGATTCAAGTTTTGAAAGGTAGATATGGACCTTACATCAAATCTGGCGGTAAAAACTACAAGATTCCGAAGGACAAAGAAGCAGAAGAATTGGATCGTGCTGCCTGTGAAGAACTTATTGCTGCAGGCCCCACAAAAAAGAGAGCTAAGCGCAAATAACAAGGTAAATTGGTCACATAAACCTTTGAATGCGTGGAACATTTAAGTCCTGTACCTGAGAGTGTGCTCTCAAATTTACCAGTCCTAGATGAGAACCAACTGGGTTCTCACATCAAACGCCACACTGAAATCGATGGTATTCCATCGATTGAAGGTGTGAAAATCGCAATCATTGGCGTTCAAGAAGACCGCAGGGCCTATCGCAATGCTGGGTGCGATGGTGCTGCAGATGCCATAAGGCCTTATCTCTATCAGCTCTATCGTGGACAATGGGATTACGAAATAGTAGATTTGGGTAATCTTTACAAGGCGGAACGCCACGTAGATACCCTAATAAATCTTCAAGATATTGCCTCAACACTCATTCAAAAAGGTATTATAGTTGTCACTATTGGCGGCTCTCAGGACCTCACTTATGCCAACTACAGAGCCTATGATGCACTTGAGCACATGGTAAACGCGGTAACCGTAGATGCAAGATTGGACGTAGGAAGCGAGGGAAGGGACCTTGATCATCAAAGCTATGTGAGTCATATGGTGCTCCAGGAGCCTCATAATCTTTACAATTTTACAAATCTTGCCTATCAAACGTACTTCAATAACCCTGAAGAGATAAACTTGATAGACAAGTTGTTCTTCGACGCTATCAGACTTGGAGAGGTTCAGAACAACATCGCTTCAGTGGAGCCCTATTTAAGAGACGCTCACCTGGTCAGTATTGACATGAATGCTGTTCGACAAAGTTACAACCCAGGCACCTTTTACACTTCACCACACGGGCTGTCTGGCGCTGAGTTATGTGCAATTACTCGATATGCAGGAATGAGTGATACGGTTTCTCAATTGGGACTATTCGAATATAATCCCAAGCTAGACCAGCGTGGCCAGAGCGCCCACCTGTGTGCCCATGCACTATGGTATTTTTTCGAAGGAACGTCACTTCGTTTCAATGATTATCCGGTTGGCTCACGCAAAGACTATGAAAAGTATACGGTACTCATGGACGAATTCGATGAATTGAACTTTTATAAAAGTCCCGCCAGTGGCCGGTGGTGGATTGAAATTCCAAAAGGCGATTTACAGGCGGAAAGAGTGCAACTAGTACCTTGCAGCTCAGAAGATTATCAGGAAGCACTCCAAGGTATTATTCCTAAGAGGTGGTGGAAAGCCCAACAAAAAGCTTGATAACTCGAGTGAAAAAATGTTGTCTGCTCAGGAATTTTTCTATCTTTAGCGACAATCAAAATACGTTAGTGCGATTACAAATGAAGAAAAACCGCCTTGCATTGTTTGCAATTCTCTGTTCGTCAGCTCTTTGGGGCCAACAAGACGTGCAGTTTACTCAATTCGCAAATAATAAGATATTTTACAATCCCGGTGTCATTGGCTCAGGGGATGCTATATGTCTGTCTGCAGCCCATCGCTCGCAATGGGTAGGTTTTGAGAATGCACCTACAACACAAAACTTTTCAGCTAATATTCCTATAAATTTCTTGCACGGAGGAGTGTCTGTGAATTTCTCTAATGACATTATTGGTTACTTTCAAGATATCACTGCAGGCGTAGGCTACGGTTATCAAATGGACCTAGCTGGAGGTGTTCTTGGACTGGGTATACGTGCTGACTTTAGAAATAAAAACATTACCTCTGGGGTTTGGGCACCGCCACAAACAATGAATGATCCTTCCTTAGTTGGCTTTGGTAATTCGTCTATGGCTACCGACTTAAGTTTCGGAGCGTACTTCAGAGCGGACAACTGGTATACAGGACTGAGTAGTACAAGATTATTGGAAACTAAAGATCTTATCGGTACGGTATCCGGAGGTAGTTTAGCTCAGATTAGAGGCCAGCGTCATTATTATTTGATGGGAGGATACGATCTTGATTTGGAAAACGGATTTGTTTTACAGCCAGCTATTATGGTAAAGAGTGATCTAGTTACAACCCAGTTGGACTTAAACGTTGCCGCTATGTACAATAATCAGTTATGGGGGGGCGTTACTTATCGTGTGAATGATGCCTTCGCTGTAATGGCTGGATATCAGTTAACGAAAGACCTAAGAGCTACGTATTCCTACGACATTACCACATCATCGTTAAGTAATTCAAGCAGTGGATCTCATGAGATCATGATGTCCTATTGCTTTACCATTGAAATACCACCAAAAGAGAAAGGCAGTTATAGAAACCCTATATTTTTGTAATATAGCGCCCTGCTTAAAATTTAGAACACAGTTGAATTAAAGATATATTATGAAAAAGTTCCTTTTAGGGTTAATCTCCGTTGCTTTTTTAGCTTCCTGTGGAAGTAGCGACCATGGAGAATTGGTAGGCGTGCAAAATCGTCCTACTTGGTACCCTAGCGAGCCTTATGGTATGGTTTACATCCCTCAGGGATCATTCACTATGGGAAACCATGATGAAGATGTGCCTTATGCATACACTGCTCCTGCTAAAGTGGTAAGTGTTCCTGCCTTTTACATGGACCAAACTGAAGTCACAAATAACGAGTACCGTCAATTTGTGAGTTGGGTTAAAGACTCCATCACACGGACTCGATTGGCGGAAGGCTTAGTCGAAGATTTCGAATACATTGATCTTGCTGAAATGGAAGACCCAACATTCTTTCAAGAGTATGTTGCGTTAAATTATCCAGACAGCATGATGCGCCGCTTAGATTGGGATCCTTATTTAGAGTGGGATAAGAATCGCTATCCTTCAGCAGAATATACAGAGGTCGTTGAGAGCATGTACTTAGCACCTGAAGAACAATGGTTAGGCTATCGTCATCTTGACACACGTCAATTAAACTATACATTCTTCTGGATTAATAAACAAAAAGCGGCTAGTAAACTGAACCGTGCAGAGTTTGATTATAACGATGCGGATGGCGACGGAGAAATGTTCAGCTACCGTGATTACATTAAGGACACACAAGCAGGTTCAGATCGTGCATCATTTTTTGAAAAAGAAACCATTAACATATACCCGGACACCTTGGTCTGGATACATGACTTTACCTATAGTTTCAACGAGCCAATGCATGACAAATACTTCTGGCACCCTGCTTATGATGATTACCCTGTTGTTGGCGTGAGCTGGAGACAAGCCAGAGCATTTGCCAACTGGAGAAGTAAATATCGTCGCGACTTTTTGAAGCGTTCTGGTGAGCTGATTGAGCACGATTTCCGTCTACCCACAGAGGCAGAATGGGAATATGCAGCTCGCGGTGGTGATGAACTTACTACTTTCCCGTGGGGAGGCCCTTACGCAACTAATAGCGCTGGATGTTACCTAGCTAACTTCAAGCCTCGGAGAGGTAACCTAACTGCAGACGGTGGTTTTTATCCCGTGAAAGCGACTGCCTACTCTCCTAATGGATACAACCTATATTGTATGTCAGGCAATGTAAGCGAATGGACTTCGACTTCTTTTGATGTTCAATCCTACGCATTCGCTAGTGATGTAGCTCCTGAGTTACAGTACAACGCATTTGAAGAAGAAAGTGAAACCATGAAACGCAAGGTGATTCGTGGTGGTTCTTGGAAAGATGTTGCTTTCTTCCTTCAGTTAGGATCACGGGATTATGAGTACCAAGACACTGCAAAAAGTTATATTGGTTTCAGAACAGTTCAGAGTTTCTTAGGAAGAGACTTAAAAGACTTTTAGAAAGAAGAATAAGATCACTTAAATTAAATATTAAACAATACAACTAAGATTATGGCTCTAATTGACGTAAACGGAAAAGGATTTAAGAACTTTATGGCGAAGCTCTATGGTATCGGAGCGGCAGTAGTTATTACAGGTGCAATGTTCAAAATCATGCACTGGGAAGGAGCTAACATCATGCTTGTTCTTGGTCTGAGTACAGAAGCTGTTATTTTCCTGTTTTCCGCTTTCGAAAAACCTGGAGAGGATTACGATTGGTCACTAGTATACCCTGAACTCGCAACGGGTGATGGCGCCAAATCTCTAAGTGTATCTGAACAACTAGACAATGCTCTGGAAAATGGCGGTGTTGATGCAGAGCTTATCGCTCGCCTTGGTGACGGTATGAGAAGTTTAAGTGAAACTGCAGGATCGTTATCCGGCGCAGTAGATGCCGCTGGTGCAACTGCTAAATATTCAGAACAACTTAACCATGCTGCAACCAACATGGAAAGCCTGAATGCTTTGTACTCCGTCCAATTAGAGAATGCAACATCTCAGGTAGAGCGTCAAAATGATGTAATGGAAAAATTAAGTGGTGCATCTGAAAATGCATCAGGTTTGGTGGCTGAACTCGCTTCATTGAAAGGAAACCTGGCTACTTTGAATAGCGTTTATGGTGGTATGTTAACCGCCATGGGTAAATAAATAATCTGTCCAAGAATTTAGATTACTAAACCCGTAAAAAGACTACAATGGCAGGAGGCAAATTATCACCGCGTCAAAAAATGATCAACATGATGTACCTCGTGTTGACCGCGTTACTAGCATTAAATGTGTCCAGAGAAGTCATGGATGCCTTTTACGAGGTAATGATAGGTCAAGAGGCATCGATTGAAACAGTTGAAAAACAAAATGCAAATATCTACGCGGCTTTTGAAGCTGCTGCTGCAGAGAATCCAGTAAAAGCTGGCCCTTGGAGAGATAAAGCAAATGAAGTAAAATCTAAATCAGAGTCCATGTACTCTAAAATAGACGAAATTAAAGCAGAGGTCATTGAACGAAGTGGTGGTTCTGATGAAGAAAGTGGTGATGAAGGCAAACCTAAGAAGATGGACGACCTTGAAACGTCCCCAAATTACTTTCTCGTTGAGCAGCACGGGACTGAACTTAAGAACGGCTTGAGTGATTATAGGGACTTCTTAAAGATTCAAACTACAGAAAATGCCCTTTTGACTAATGCATTGAATACTACATTCGACTTTAGCGATCAAATGGATGACGGTGCTACCATGACCTGGGAGCAATCAAAGTTTGAGCATTATCCCCTGATTTCTGTATTAACGTTTTTAACCAAAATGCAGTCTGATATTCGAACTTCAGAAGCCAACGTTATTGATTACTTGCAAGCGAATATTGGTAGATCTGATTTAAAATTTACGGGTGTGAGAACCGTCGTAATGCCGAAAAGTACGTATGTTACTCAAGGCGGCGAATATGAAGCTGAGGTCTTCTTGGCAGCGTTTGACGATACCCAGGAGCCTACAGTTATTATCAATGGGGTAGAATTAGCCGCTGAAGATATTGTAGGTGGTGTAGCGAAAGTCAGGTTCCCAGCAAATAAGATTGGAGAAACTAAATGGAATGGAGAAATTCGATTAACACAAAATGGTGAAGAAAAAATATTCCCTGTTGAGGGTATGTTTAACGTTGCTCCACCAAGCGTAGTGATCTCTCCCACAAAAATGAATGTACTGTATCGCGGTGTAGATAATCCACTTGAGGTTTCTGTTCCAGGTGTAGATCCTTCCAAGTTGATCGTTACAGGGACAGGAGTAAAAAAATCTCGTGATGGCTACATAGCTGATGTCACTCGTAATAAAGGTGGTGAACTTAAAATTTCAGTTGCTGTAAAAGAGGGTGACGTTACCAAAAAGATGGGGAATAAAGTTTTCCGTGTGAAAAATCTACCTGATGCTGCTGGTTCCGTGTTTGGCAAGACAGACGGTATCATGTCCGCTAATCTGTTGAAGAAAGTTAAAGTCGAAGCAAAGTTTGTCAACTTTGATTTTGAACTCCCGCTGACTGTAGAGCAATTCGAGGTAATCATTTCTCCATATGCGCCTTTTACATGTAAAGGTGCTTCGCTTTCTTCTGGTGCAAGAGCTGCACTTGATAAAGTAAAGCCCGGTACCACGATCATTTTTAGAAATATAAAAGCTAAAACAGCCAAAGGCATGAAGCCTAAGGTTGCGGCTATCACTATTGACGTAAACTAATATGTTAAAAATTAAAGCGTTTTTCATGGTAGTACTTGCTTTGGGTTTATCCCTAAGTACTGCCCAAGCACAAGTGCTAGATCCATCAGATGATGGTCTTATACCGGAGGCTTCGAAGCACTACCGCAATAATCGTGTTATACCGTATCCTTTTTTACGTCAAGACGATATGTTGTGGTCTGAACGTCACTGGGAACGTATTGACTTACGTGAAAAAATTAATCTACCCCTGTACTTCCCTATTAAGCCTATGCCTGATCGCAAAGCGCTATGGGATGTTTTGATAGATGGTATTCTTACAGAGAACACGATCACGGAGCTCTTCAGAGATGATAAGTTTGAACTTCCTCTTACTATGGAAGAAGTACGCGGGCTAATTGAACAATACGATACCATACCTGATCCTGATGATCCTTTTGGACCTCCACTAGCTATTGATACCATCTCCATAAAGGCAAACGGTGTAGTGGCGTATCATTTGAAAAGTGATTGGTATTTTGACAAGCAACGTGGCGAACTCAAAAATAGAATTATTGGAATAGCTCCTGAAGTTAAGGATCCACGTAATCCATCTTTAACCTATAATCCATTTTGGATTTGGTTCCCAGATGCTCGTTACGCCATGGCCACTTCAGTTGCTTACAATGAGAAAAACAACAACCAACGTTTGACGTTTGATCAAATTATGCATTTTCGAAAATTCAATGCTGTGATCACAAAAATGGACAACGTTTACGACAGAACTATTTCAGAGTACAAGAGAAACAGTGCGATGTCACAATTATTGGAAGCTGCCGCAATTAAAGAGGAGCTCCGTAATAAGGAACATGATATGTGGACCTACTAAGAGGTACCGCAACAAAATCATTAGCAGCTCCCGTTACCTTGTAGCGGGAGTTTTTTTTTATGAAACATGTAGATTACATCATTGTCGGCGGAGGTATTTCAGGAAGCGTACTCAGCTATACTTTGATGAAGTATGGCGCCGCAGTGCAACTGTTCGATTGTCCAGAGCAGAACTTAAGTTCGAACGTAGCAGCTGGTCTATGGAATCCTATAGTGCTTAAACGACTTAAAAAGGTCTGGCGCGCTGACGAGATGATGGAGGAATTGGCCACCCTATATCCATCTATGGAGCAATGGAGTAAGGCCTCTTTTTATCAGTCAATTCCTATACGACGCGTTTTTCACAGTCCCGGGGAGCAAAATAATTGGCTTGGATTAACTAGTAATGAAGCGTTTGCTCCGTACATGGAGGACACTATTGCTCCACTACCAGAGGGTGTCATTGGTCATCATGGATCTGCGATGATGAAACGAACAGGACGCTTACATGTTAATACCATGACAAAAGCCGTAGCTAATCGGCTCGACACTCAGGGATACTACAGCAAAGAAAAGTTTGATTGGTCCAAAGTCATGAGGAACGATGAAGGAGTCGAATACGATGGGCTTCGTGCCCATGGTATTATATCGTGCCAAGGAGCACAGTTGGCTATTGGCGGAGGACAGATAGCACAAAATGGATTCGCCCCAGTTAAAGGGGAGATCCTAAGGATTAAGCTCGATAGAGATATAGGTAATGAGTGCATACACCAGGGATATTTCATGCTTGGCGAGCAAAATAAAGAATGTTCCGTGGGAGCCACTTATGCCTGGGACGGATTTGAAAATGGCCCTACAGCAGAGAAACGCTTAGAGCTGGAAGAGCATATGAAATCTGTCTGGCTAGGTACCAAACAAACCATTAATCACACAGCAGGTATTCGTCCTGCTACCAAGGATAGGCGCCCCATGGTAGGGCCTCATGAGCACCTGCAACACACCTGGATCTTCAACGGTATGGGAAGTAGGGCCGTTCTTATGACACCTTGGCTAGCCAGAGTATTGGTAGAGCATCTCATGTATGGCAGCGAATTACTACAGGAGTGTCTTCCGAGCCGATTTAAGGCTTCTTCCTGATATTCTTGTCATAAGAGACGAACAGTGACAGCCAGGTCGTTCTAGCAGTTCTAAAAATCAGCGGTGCAGCCAGTATCAATATCAGTGCAAGAGTGCCAATGGTAGGCCACATCTCCCAATCAAGGAACATAGAGAAAACAACATATACAGCCACGAATAAAGCTACGGTATAGCCATAACTCACATACATAGCACCATAGTAGAAATTTGGCTCAGGCTCAAAGTTTTGATCGCATACCGTACACCTAGGATTGAAATCCATCATGGTTTTAAACTTATATGGATTCTTCTCTTGATAGATATCGCCCTCCATACAACGCGGACATTTACTCTTCGTAATTGAGTATACTTTGGTTCCTTTTATCATGTGAAATAAAGTCTAAATGAATAGTTCAAAAATACAGAGTCCAGAGGAGCTTATTTGATACTTTTGTCACGATGATTTTAGCTCTAAACAAAGCCTCGTTATTTTTCGGGGGACGCGCAATATTTGACGAAATAGGATTCCAAATTAACCCAGGAGACCGCATAGGTTTAGTGGGTAGAAATGGAGCTGGAAAGTCAACGCTATTAAAACTAATTGCAGGTGATTACGCGCTAGACGGGGGATCCATGAGTATGGCAAAAGAAGTTCGCATTGGATTTTTACGGCAGGATCTCAAGATGGATATGCACAAAACAATCGTACAGATTGCCCGTAGTGCCTTTGAAGAAGTTGAGAAAATCAACGTCAGAATTGAAGAAATAAACGCCGAATTCGCTGTTCGTACTGACTACGAAAGTGACGGTTATGGGCAGCTCATAAGTGAGATTAGCGATTTAAGCGAACGTTTCGGCATGTTAGGTGGTGATAGTTTGGATGCCGATGTGGAGCTCGTACTGAAAGGTCTAGGGTTTGTTCCTGAGGTCTTCGACCAACCCTTAAGTACTTTTTCAGGGGGTTGGCGAATGCGGGCGGAATTGGCTCGATTACTCCTACAGAAACCAGAACTATTGCTGCTTGATGAACCCACCAACCACTTAGATATTGAGAGTATCATGTGGCTAGAAAAGCATTTAGGGGAAAGCAGTCAAACGCTAATGGTCGTAAGTCACGATAGAACATTCTTGGATAATGTGACCAACAGAACCATCGAGGTTTCCATGGGTAAGTCGTATGATTTTAATGCTTCTTACTCAAAGTATGTAAGTCTCCGGGCTGAGATTCGTGAAAAGCAAATTGCTGCAGCGAAGAACCAAGCCAAGGAAATCAAACAAACGGAAGAATTAATTGAGCGTTTCCGCGCTAAGGCCAGCAAAGCGTCATTCGCCCAAAGCCTCATAAAGAAGCTCGATAAAATGGATCGAATTGAACTCGATCAAGAGGATACTTCCTCTATGCATTTCAAATTTCAGCCTACCCCTCGTAGTGGAAAAGTAGTGGCGAAAGCGGAAGGAGTCAGCAAGAGTTACGGCGATAAGCTGGTATTACGGGGTGTCAATTTAGAAGTTGAACGTGGCGATAGAGTTGCGTTTGTTGGACAAAATGGTCAGGGGAAATCCACTCTCGTAAAAGCCTTACTGAAAGAAATCACCGCAGAAGGGACCATGGAACTGGGTCATAACGTTCAAGTAGGTTATTTTGCGCAAGACCAAGCGGACGAGTTGGACGGTGATAGAACCACCCTTCAAACTATAGAGGATGCCTCACCTGAGGATATGCGCAAGAATGCAAGAAGTCTTTTAGGCTCTTTTATGTTTAGAGGTGAAGACGCTGATAAAAAAGTCAGGGTACTCAGTGGTGGTGAGCGAGGTAGACTTGCACTTTGTAAGCTTTTGCTACAGCCTATCAACTTCTTAGTCATGGATGAACCCACTAATCATCTCGACATGAATAGCAAAGATGTGCTTAAAAAGAGCCTTCTAGGTTTTGATGGCACCTTGCTCGTGGTAAGTCACGATAGAGAGTTCTTGGAAGGCCTAGTAACGAAAACCATAGAGTTTAGAGACCAAGAAGTAAAAACTTTATTGGGCGGTATTGAATTCTATTTGGAACAGCGTAAGCTGGAAAACATGCGTGAAGTCGAGGCTAAAACTGCTGTCGCTAAGGCAAAAAAATCTGAAGCGAAAAAGGTAGATGAAGACGGAGTTAGTTATAAGGACCGTAAGCAACTTGACAAACATAAACGTAACTTAACCAAGAAGTTAGAACGCGTAGAGGAAGAAATTGAAAACTTAGAAGCACAGATCAAAACATGGGACGATCAACTCGCAGATGCCAATGGCTATATTGAGTTGATGAAAGACACAGAGTTTTATCCTAAGTACGAACAAAAGAAGGCCAAATTGGAGGCCGAAATGGAACTATGGGAAGAAGTCAATATAGAAAAATCGGATTTGGAGCAGCGTTATTCTGTCTCTTAAGTACTGGACTCTGGGCCCAGCCTAAACTAGTTGTTCAAGTGGTGGTAGACCAAATGCGTGCAGAATTCCTGCAACGGTTTCAGCATCAATTTGAAAAAGACGGAGGTTTCCGTGTTCTTTTGGATAGTGGGTTTCACTACTCTAATACCCACTATAACTATATCCCCACCTACACTGGACCAGGGCATGCCAGTATTTCTACTGGAACTACTCCTAAGTACCACGGTATTGTGGCTAATGACTGGCTAGACACACGGAGTAATTACGAAATGTATTGCGTAGAGGACACAACAGTTCGCCCTGTTGGGACCGTTGAATATAGCAGCAGAAGATCTCCCAAGAACTTACGTACGTTAACTTTTTCCGATGGAATTAAGCTACATACGAATGGGCGTGGCAAATCATTTGGAGTTTCCATTAAAGATCGGGGTGCCATATTACCCGCAGGACAATTAGCAGATGGAGCATTCTGGTTAGACAACAATATGCACTTTGTGACCAGTACCTATTATATGCCAAATTTGCCTTCCTATGTAAGCTCTTACAATGCAAAAGAAAAGGCACTAGGTCTGATGAAGAAGGGCTGGAAGCTTGATCTAGCAGCGCGTAAGTATGAAGAAAGTCTGCCTGATGAAAACCCTTATGAGCCTAAATTGAATAGAGGAACGGCTAGCTTTCCGTACGACCTCGAGTATTTAGTGGACACGAAAGGACTAAACATCTTAAAAAACACACCTATTGGTAATGAGATGGTCTTAGATATGGCCAAGGAATTGATCCACGAGGAAGATCTGGGGAAAGATGAGGATACCGATTTTTTGGGTGTTAGTTTCTCCTCTCCTGATTATGCAGGACACACTTGGGGTGTTAGATCTAGAGAGGTTCACGACATGTACCTTAAACTTGATGCACAATTGGGCGAATTAATTAAGACACTAGACCGTAAAGTAGGTCGTCAAAATTATATTCTCTACCTCACAGCCGATCACGGCGCAAGCGAGAATCCCAACCATCTCCGTAATTTTGGTTATGAGGTACAGAACTATCAAAATGCGGATGTGCTCACACAGTTAAATGACCAGATTGAAGAAAGACTAGGTATTCAAAGTGCGGTAGGGAAGATCATCAATCATCATATATTTCTCAATGACTGGGCGAAAGAATCTGTCTTACCTATTACATTGATCGTTGAAGGAATAGACCCATTCGCACATGCCTACTCCGCGGAGCAGATTCGCATAGGGTCAGACGACGAATTGATAAAAATGCTCAATCAAGGGCACCAGAGTAGGTTTAGTGGAGATATCGTATTCACACTTCAGCCTAATTGCATATTCTACGGCCCTTATGGATCCACTCACGGCTCAGGATATACCTATGACACGCACGTACCTTTCTTAATCTTGGGAGGTACAGTCAATGCAGGTAACACATCCGAGAAAACAAGTGTCACAGACATCGTAGATCGAGTGGCTGAAAGTGCAGACCTTCCTTACGCTCCAAACAGCTGGGTTCAATAGAGTTACAAGGCCATACGTCCTTTCGGTATTATTTAGTAATTTGAGCTTCATTGAATACCCAAAATTATATAATTATGAAAAAAACGCTACTATTTTTATCCGTGATTGGCTTTCTAGCTGTTTCATGTACTGGAACTTGTGATTGTGATGTTATTGAAGACAACTATACCTGGGATGGTTTTGCATGGGAGGTAAGTTCTAGCAATCCAACTGAGACTATAGCTATGGATACTTGTGTGGACGCTGGTATCTTAGATTCCACTATTTCTTCCACGGGTGCATACTTGACGGTTACGCGCGCAGTATGTCCATAAATCACCTTGATTTTTAGACATTAAAAAGCCCGATGTTTTCACATCGGGCTTTTTAATGTCTAAAAGTAAAACGACTATTTCAAGCCTTCTTCTATCATTTTATTGAATTCATCCAATTTTGGAAGAACAACGATACGTGTGCGGCGGTTTGCTGCACGACCTTCGCGTGTATCATTAGAAGCAACTGGTACATACTCACCACGACCTGCAGCAGACATACGTTCAGGCGCGATGCTAAAATCGTTTTGAAGTACACGTACGATGTTCGTTGCACGACGAGCGCTTAGCTCCCAATTGTCTTTGACACATGCCGTTGCAATTGGATCAGTATCCGTATGAGCTTCAACTAGAATTTCAAGCGTTGGCTTGGCATTCATGATTTTAGCTACTTTTCCTAGAACTGCTGTTGCTTCCTTACTTACGTAGTCAGATCCTGGACGGAACATCAACTTATCAGAAAGGTTGACATAAACCACACCTTTCTCAACACTGATCTGAATGTCTTGATCGTTCAAATCGCCTAAAGCACCTTTCAACGAAGTCACTAAGGCAAGGGTAACACTGTCTTTACGAGTAACAGCATCTTGCAGGCGAGTGATCGTTACATCCTTCTCATTGATACTCTCCAGTGTTTTTTCCATGTTTTGAGCACTGGTAGCGCTCATGCGAGTCAAATCACCAACTTGCGACATCAACTCAGAATACTGTGCGCGTAACGCTGCCACCTCTGCAGATTGTGCATTCTTAGCTGCTGTTGCTGCTGCTAGTTCCATCTTAGTGTTACTGAGTTTATCAGAAGTCGCATTTTGTACTTCTTCAAGCTCTACATACTTTTGCTTGCTTACACAACTTGACAATGTCAAAGCCGCTGCAATCGCAATTACCAATACTTTTTTCATTTTGTCTGTTTTCAATTCCTTAATGCAAAAATAAGAACATAATCGAACAGACAATGAGGATGTTAAGTAGATTTATCTAAATTATAGAGTATAAAAACTTAATTATCATGAAAAAACTCATTTTAACCGTCGTATTGGCTTGTATCACAGTCGTTTCTTACGCGTAAGAGCAACCAACAACGCAAGAGAAGCATGTTTGTACGGCACAGTGCGATCATAATGCTCAGAAAGAGGTTAAATCTTGCTGTACGACAGCTTCCGCTGAGGGCAAGGAGTGTATGAAGTGCCATCCGAAAAAGGATGATAAAGTAGCTGCTGTCGAACCAAAGAAAGCCTGTTGTTAGGAAAACAAAGCCTGCGGTTCATCAAAATAAATCGATCGTTCAAATCTAAAAAAAGCGCCCAATGGGCGCTTTTTTTTACAGCTCTAAACCAGAAAGATAATCGTCCAGAAATGTTCTAAGCGTAGTCTCTATATCTAGATTCTTTCCAATAATCATCTTATTACTATCTAAGATTAACTTCTTAGGAGTTGATGGTATATAATAGTACCACAGGAAATTTGGACGTTCAAAGTCACTCTCAAACCCGTTAATCCAATCTAATTTGTGCTCGGCAATATATTTTTTCCAATCTGAGAATTCGTTCTCTAGCGTAATAGCGATCACTTGAACTCCGCGTTCTTTATAGTCATCATAGAGATCTTTTAATCTGGGAGTTTCTTTTTTACAGTGACCGCAATTACTGTCCCAGAAGTATAGAATAGTAACTGTAGCCTCTACCTCTGAAAGTTTAATCCTTCCTTTATCAGGTGTGTCAAATGCAAAATCTCGTGCTGGGTTTCCAATCAACTCTGTAGAGAGTCCATCTGATTTTTCTTTAATTTTTGCCAAATCATCCTTTGACATCCAATCAGCGAATCCGGCGTTGTAGAAAGTCTGCGCCAACCATACAAACACCTTGTCTTCACCCATGAATTTCGATGTTTCATAATTATAGGTAGCCGTAGAGACAAGTACTTTCCTGACCTGTTCATCCATAGGTTCATTGAAAAGTTTCTTTAAGTGCTTAATCACAGTATCTGGATCATGACCTAATACGCGCTCAAAATATAAGTCTCTATTTTTCTCAAAGAACGGATTGATCAGTGTACTCGGAGAGGTTAAATTGGTGTATGCCCAAAAATGATCACGAAGCCAATACACATTCGTATCTGGATTCAATGGTAACATCTGAGGTAGCATAAATTCCTTCAATGCCAGATCTCTAACCCCAATCAAATGAGTGCGGATGGCCTCCTGCTCAGGCTGGCTGGAGAGAAATTGTTTGAATAATGCAAATTCATCATTTCCAGGTCCTACTCTAACGGCATTCTGGATGTCGTTGTAGTCTATTTCTACATTTAGGTTTGCATCGGAGATAACAACATCAAAGGAATGTTGTGGATCGAGATACACGATAAAAATACCGCGCTCCTTATTTTCCCATGGTGCGCTAAAGCAGCCCTTAATTATTTGGAAATCTTGTTTTACTGCAAGACCGTTTCCTTTCAGGTAGGCGATTTTCACGGAAGAAATAGAATCCGGGAGGTTTTGAATACAGCCTGAGATATTAATCTGTGCGTAGGACGTTGCTCCAAAGAGAAAGCAAAGCAGAATGATGATTTTCTTCATATTGACTATGAGCGTTGACTTCATTGATTTAATAAGTTGGGTTAAAGATCATGAATTTTAACACTCCATCTATGGTGACTTTCGTTAAAAAGACCAATTAAATGTTGCGTCAACTTTGAATTCGATCTGTTCAGTACCGTTCGTCCATCAACCTCAGTAATAGGCGTCAATTCCCCCATAGAACCTGTTCCAAATGCCTCATCCGCTGCATATAACTCTGTCAACGATACATTCCTCTCTAGCACCGGTATGCCATTTTCCCTTGCCAATTTTATAACAAGAGCACGAGTGATACCATGTAAACAGGCATCAGCAGTGGGCGTAATCAACTCATTGTTTTTCACCATAAAAATATTGGTTCCATTCATCTCCGCAATAAAGCCAAGGTTATCTAGCATTAGCGCGGAGTCCACCCCAGCATAATTCGATTGGATTTTCGCTAGAATATTATTGATCAGGTTAGTATGATGAATTTTGGAGTCTAAATGCATTGGGCTGTTTCTACGAATGGCACTGGTCATTATTCGTATTCCTTTAGAGTTGTCGTACACCGGAGGTTTCCACTCGGCCAGTACGATCAGTAACGGGCCACTTTGATTTAAGCGTGGATCCATTCCTGAGGTTATCTTCTCCCCTCTCGTCAATGTCAACCGAATATGAGTATCCTTATGCATACCGTTCGCTAATAAAGTTTGCTTAATCGCATTCTTAATAAACGAGCGAGTTGGGATCTCTACAAAATCCATGGCTTGTGCTGAATCTTCTAGTCTATCTAAGTGTTTTTCTAAACAAAATATTCCCTGCTCATAAACTCTCAAACCCTCCCAAACCGCATCTCCACCTTGGACTGAGCTGTCAAAAACAGAAACTTTAGCGTCTTTTCTTGAAACTAATCCATCACCTATCCAAACCTTTATTTCTACATTTCGTGCGTCGAACTCTTGTAGCATACTACTCTAGTTTTAATCTATTCTTAAAAAGTGACCTATATGCCGGAAGGCATTCCTCTACTATTTTCTCATATTTCAAATCTAAACTGGCAGGCATGTCTTTTGGAGGACCAAAACCAGTCGATTTGTGTGCATTATTATACCAATGTGGCCACCAGGGACCATCGTATTCCTTTTCTCCTGAAGGCCATTGTAGCATGCACTCTTGCCACGAAATACCTAGAGCCGAACAGATTAAAGGCATGGTACGTTTGGGATTCTTCAGCATCTCATCTGTATCCACAATGATACTTGGCCCGTTAAACTGCTGAACGATGCTCCATTGCTCTAACTCCTGAGTCAGTCCTATGTCGGTTGCCTTGAGATCAGGAATTACTTTTGAAAACGATGCAATAACTTTTCGGGGGTGTCTTATCCAGAATACGTGTACGGCATTTGCAGCCCATTTCCAATCTTCATTCACCATGTGGTGCGCCATGTTTTTAAGGTACACCTCACTCGATAACGACGCTAAAGTTTCAATTCTCGCCAATATTGCTCCAGCGGATGTTGGCCAACGCTCCAACGTTTCCTCAAGCCCTGGGTGGCCTAAGCGTGGATTATCAAACAAGTACTTGCCATAAAAAGGCTCATCAAATACTGCGCAATTTTCACGTTGCGAGAAGCTGTACATGAGTGCAGTACTGATATTCCTGGGGCCAGAGATGGCATGAATAATCTTATTTGACATCTCAGGAAGTTAGCACTTTGATTTGGGATTTTATACGGGGCTTACTCAGCTGAGTGTCTTTTCTTAATACAAAGTTAGTTTTAGCTTCCTTGACACCTGTTATATTACAGCTGCGTTCGCTTAAGTAAATAAAAAAGCCTTCACAGAATTTGTGAAGGCTCTTCCTTGTGGGCTATACTGGATTCGAACCGGTGACCTCTGCCCTGTCAAGGCAGCGCTCTAAACCAACTGAGCTAATAGCCCTTTTTCAGGGGTGTAAATATACGACCCTCTTTAAGGAATTTGTGATAAAAACTAAAAGTATATGTTTGTAACAAATAACTCGACATGAGATTAAGACTACTGGCTTTTGTACTTTTTTGTACCACGGTAATGCATGCACAAGCCTTATTTATCGCCAATATAACGGGGTCAGTAGTAGACTCGAGTACTGGCTTAGGTGTGGCCAATTATCCTGTATTTATTTCCGACTCATCGAGTAACTCGCAGTCTGTTAGTTTAACATTACTTACAGATGCGAATGGAAACTATTCAGATTCCGTGTCTTTTTATAGCCAGTTCGGATCTATTAGTATTGAGACCCAAGACAGTTGTTCGGGACTTTGGCTCACTCAATATTTTCAATATGGGACGGCAATAACTCCATCCGTGTTTAATATATCCGCTCCCTTCCTTATTTGCGACTCCACGACCTCCAATGGGGGTGGACCAGCAGCAAGCGGTTGTAATGCTTCCTTTTATTTTGATTCCGTCCTCACAGGAAATGGTCAAATAGTTTTATACAATAGTTCTACTATAGATTCACAATACACCGCAATGGGAAGCGTGAATTACTTATGGGACTTTGGTGACGGCACAACGGGTATTGGCCCTTTCCCATCTCATCAATACACCCAAGCAGGAATCTTTACACTGTGCTTAACAGTTTCTGCATCAATGCAGACCGCCATAGGAACCATCAACTGTAGCGATACATATTGCGATTCTATTGTAATAGACAGTTCAGGAAATGTGTACTATAAGAACAGCATCGTTAACTTAAATGTATACAGTCCTTCACAGATCTCTATAGGAGAGTCCAGATCAATAGAGTATGCTATCTACCCCAATCCAACGAATGGTCCGGTCGTAATAGCATTGAAAGAGTCTGCTAGAATTAATATTTACTCCTTAAATGGACAATTAATTCATTCCATACAGGGTAAAATGGGTGAAAATCATGTCGAAAAACTGCCTTCAGGAGGCTATTTGATTCGAATTTTATCTCCTACTGGCCTATCAGCATCTATGCTAATTGCTCTTTAACAG